>Ga0114953_1000359_pt1 | contig 33764 bp, 27 predicted proteins | sample SidtaG_FD_87298 | JGI IMG/M metagenome (GOLD analysis project Ga0114953, IMG submission 87298) | Marine algal microbial communities from Sidmouth, United Kingdom - Sidmouth_Male2 metaG | ecosystem: Host-associated > Algae > Red algae > Unclassified | place: Sidmouth, United Kingdom | collected...
CGGCTGTACTCATTTTTCCTGGATCTCACCTAGAGTGACTAGGCCTGCGCGGCCCGACTCAATCCAGTAAAAACTCCGTGCAGCCGGGGCCGCTACCGGTACTTATATACAGCTCTATATGCTTCTGGACTCGAAATTTTATGGCTCTGTGATTGGGGTTTCCCATCTCAATGATAATCCACGCTCTTGAGATGGGCAGGTCACTACATAATGTCTAGGGTAAACTCACCTCGGCGAGTTTATATTCGCTGCTTTCGGTGGTGTCTCGTTCAAATAGAAATAGCGCAGGGGCCACGGGTATTGAAGTCCAAAGAGGTAAAGATCCAAACATGGTTCTAAGTACATAACGGGGTGTGAATTCCCGTTCAGTCGCTATAAACGTTTTAGATTACACTGAGAGGCAAATTGCGTGTGGGATTTGAAAATTCCTTGTGGAATAAAGATGGCTCGGTAGCAAAAGATAATGCTGAGTGAGCGTGTTGAAGAGGTTGCGCGATCTATTAAACGGATGTAGGACTAATGGCACGTCAATGTCATAATTCAGAATCCTGGAATATAACCTTGATGTACCACGGTATGTTACCGGCCTTCAGGACGGCGTGATCAACCGGTACTGTGCTGCCTTGTTCCGAAGAAAGGGCAAGCCGTTGTCCATGACTTCTTCAAAGTTTTTCGCTACCGGTCGCCAGACCGACAACCCGAAGGCAATCTCCGGCGGCATGTTGATAAAGCTCTCCATGGCAAGCCCTCCCTTGAAGCCGATGGCCGACAGGGTTGAGAAAATCTCGTCCCAGTCACAAGTCCCGGCCCCCGGGGTGCCTCTGTCACTTTCCGACAGGTGGATGTACTTCAGATGCTCGCGCGCGTCGAGAATACCATTGCCCGCGCCCTTTTCCTCAATGTTCATGTGGTAAGTATCGAGGTGAATGAAGATGTTGTCGGAGCCCACGCGCTCAATCATCTGCACGGCCTGCCATCCGGTGTTGATCAGATGATTTTCATAGCGGTTGACGGGTTCGATGCCGAACAGCAGGCCTTGAGTCCTGGCGTATTTCGACGCCGCTTCCAGAGCTCGGGCCACGTTGTCGTATTCACGTTCGGTGGGAAAGGTGCCGGTACGCTCACCGATGCCGCCGAAGGTGACACCCGATAGTGCTTCACCGCCCAGGTCGCAAGTCTTGTCGATGGCACGCTTCAGATGCTCGATGGCGCCCTCAGGATTGGCTGATGCCCAGACGGGTTCTGGCAATCCGAGTGAGCAGACCGCCCGCAGTCCGCTTTTCTCCAGCAGTGCACGCGTATGCGGTGCGTCTACAGCATCGATGTCCAGCATCGGAATCTCGATGAAATCCATCTTATAATGTTTAGCTGCGGCAACCGCAGCCTCTGCGCCGGGACGATCCCAGCTCATGGTCCACATGCTTGTATGCACGCCAAATCCGTTCATGTTCAGGTTCTCCAGCGACTGAAAAGTGTGAGGCGACCGGACAGATGCCGGACCACCATGACCGCAATCAGGAACAGGCCCCAGACCGCGGTGGACAGATGTTGATTGGCGCCCATCAGATTCAGACCGGAAGACAGAATCTGCAGTATGACCAGCGCAATGACCACGGGAAAAACCTTGCCGAAGCCCCCGAATGGATCTACGCCGCCTAGAAAGCAGGCGAGTACGGTGATCAGAAGAAGCGCTTCGCCATGACCGACGCGCACCGAGTTGAATCGAGTCAGCATGAGGATGCCAGCGACAGCGCACAACACACCGGACAAGGTATAGATGAGCGTCAAGGTACGTTTGGTGTGCACGCCGGAATACTCCGAGGCTCGAATGTTGGAGCCGATCATGTACACCGCAAAACCGTGTCGGGTATGTGCCAGTACCACATGCCAAATCAGGGCAACGCCCAGGAAGATCAACAAGGGGATGGGTATGCCCAGAAAGAAGCCATGCCCCAATGGCTGCAGAAAGGCCGGAAAGCCTGAAATGTCGCTGCCCCGTGTCAGGAATTCTCCAAGGCCTTGAAGGAAGATCATCATCGCGAGCGACACCAGTATCGGATGGGCGCCGGCATAGGCGATGGTCAGTCCCATGACGGCACCGGCAAGGGCGCCGACAATGATGGCTGCAACGGAGCCGATCACGAATGCCCATGGGCCAGCTTCGGGTCCGCCGAATTGTATCAGCACCCAGGCAAGCGTCAGACCGGACAGATTGGCTGTGAAGACGATGGCCAGATTCAGACCTCCGGATAGAATCGGGGCGAGCATGGCCAACGTCAGCAGGCCGAGCACCGGCAGCTGAAATGCAATCGAGGCAAAGTTGCCTTCGCTCAGAAACTTCGGTGCGAACAGTCCGAAGCCTATGAAGACTGCGGCCAGTACGATGAGCAGAATGGTGTTTTCCGAGTGCATCCACGAGGGCATCGCGGGCGATTGATTGCTCATGCGCTCACCCCGCGCCGATTCTGAATCAGGCTTCCCCAGGAGAGACTCGAGGTCGAGATGGCGATTAAAATAATAGCGCCGATAATCATCTTGAATGCGTAGGCCGAAACGCCCAACAGATTGAGTCCGTTCTGCGTAACCGCTACCAGCAGAACACCCAGCAAGCAACCCAGCAGTGTGCCGCGCCCGCCGCCAAGGCGCGCACCTCCCAGAACTACCGCCGCCAGTACTTCCAGTTCGCGACCGATCAAGGCGTTGGGAACGATCTCCTGGGTGATGTTGACTTGCATCAGTCCGCCGATGCCCGCCATCATGCCCATCCAGCCGAAGGCCGAAAATTGCATCAATCGAGCATCGATGCCGGCTCGCAGTGCAGCCTCCGGGTTATCACCAAAGGCATACAACTGTCTTCCAAGCGTGGTGCGTCTGATGAGTATCCAGGTGAGCACAATGCAGATTACCATCGCGAGTACGGGCAGGTTCAGTTCAGCCCAGCGACCGTCGGCCGACTGATGCTCCCACAGCACTACCCGTGACCCCCACCAGTCAGGCAGGTCGTAGATGAAGCGTCCCTTGCTGAAGAACATCAGCAGACCGAAGAAGGCGTTGAAGGTTGCAATGGTCACCACGATGGTGATGATGCGAAAGCCGTGAATCAATGCCGCGTTGACGCAGCCAAGCAGAATGCCCAGTGCTCCGGCGATGATGAATCCGATGGCCCAGTTGCCACCACCGATGCTGTCGAACACGGCGATGGCTATGTACTGCACGACCGAGGCGGCAACGGCAAACGAGATATCGATGCCGCCCGCTATCAGTACCACCAGCAGACCCACAGCCCATATGATGTTGACCGCGTTGTTATTGAGTAGCGATGTCAGATTGCCGGCAGACAGAAACTGTTCCGATGTAAGTGACAAGCCAATACACATGGCGGCCAGCACTAATGTCAACCAGAGCTCGGTAGGGTGCGCGCGCAGGTAACTACGCATAGATTCGCGCTTCCAGTTCGTCCAGAGTGATATCTCCTGGTCGGTACTCGGCCTTGATGCGACCGTCGACCATGTGCAGTACCCGGTCAGCGTTGAAATACACCTCTGGCACTTCATCGGATATGAGCAGAATGGCCAGCCCTTTCTCGGCCAGTCCCTGAACGACCTCGAACACCCCAGCGCGGGCGCCGACGTCGACACCCACCGTCGGGCTGTCGAGAATCAACAGCTTCGGGTCGGTGGTGAGCCACTTTGACAGCACTACGCGTTGCTGGTTACCACCGGACAGCGTGGAGACGGCATCGTCCGGCCCACCAATCCGTATGGCCAGCCTATCAATCCAGCGTTTGACCGTGTCGCGCATGCGCATGGCCGACAGCAATCCGCTTGCATAGGAAAGCGGCGCAAGCACTGGTAATACAATGTTGCTGGCAATCGATTGTTGTTGAATCAAACCCAGTGACAGACGATCCTCCGATACGTAAGCCACACCCGCTGTCATGGCTTCTCGATTCGAGCGAGGGAAGAACGGTTGCCCCAGTAGACTCATGTGTCCACCATCAATGCGTGTCATACCGAACAGCGCGTGCGCCAGCTCGGTTCGACCGGCACCGATGAGCCCCGTAATGCCGACCACCTCGCCTTGTCTTATCGACAGATTGATATCCCTGAATTCTCCGTGACGTGTCAGACCCTTTATGTCAATGACCTTGTCAGCGCTGGATCGCTCGCGGCTCACCACGCTCTGGTCAAAGGTCTGACCCGTCATCAGCTCGGTGAGTCGGGCTTGCGTCATGCCCTCGGTGCTGAAGACCCCTACCTGCCTGCCGTCTCGAATGACCGTCACCCTGGAGGAAATCTCCAGGACTTCGGCCAGCCGGTGGCTGACAAAAACGATTGCCACACCGCGCTGTGAAAGACTGGCCACCAGAGCCAGCAAGGCATCAGTTTCGGTCTGAGTCAGCGAAGCGGTTGGCTCATCCATGAACAGGATGCGTGCCTCGCCAGCCAGTGCGCGGGCTATGGCAACCATCTGTCGTTTGGCAATGGGCAGAGTTCTGACTGGCGCATCAAGATCCAGATCGATGCCCAAAGAATCGAGCGTTTGTCTTGCCACGGCCTTGAGACCGGATAGATCAACCAGGCGCAGGCCTCTGCCGATGAGAGCGTCAAAGCCAATATTCTCAGCCACGCTCATCTCCGGAAACAGCGCAAGGTCCTGCCAGATGACAGCGATACCTTGAGCACGCGCCTGCACCGGTGTGATGCTCTGAAGCTCTTGACCGAAGTAGCTCATTCGAGCTCCGTCCTCCGGCAAATGCACGCCAGTGATGACCTTGATCAGTGTGCTTTTACCGCAACCGTTCTCACCGGCAAGGCAATGCACCTCACCGGGCAACAGATCGAAAGACACATCATCGAGCGCTTGCACGCCTCCGAAACGTTTGGAGATGTGACGAAGGTGCAGGACGGAATCCTCGATCTGACGCGCTGGTGTATGCGAGTTCAACGTTGTATCGGACAGGACAGTCATGAGACGGCCAGCTGATCACCGGCGTCCCAAAGGTCGTCGTAGCTGCTATCTACAGCCCCAGATCGGCCAGATCACCGACGGTGTCTGCGTTTATCTCGAGCAGGTTGTCGGTGATGATGTCGCGGGCTTCAACATCGGGGCTGACAATGCCCAGGCCTTCGATGTCAGTGCCCTCTGCAATCTCGACTTCGTCGATCAGCATCTTGCCCATCGTGACGAATACACGGCCTGCTTCAGCCGGGTTCCACATGTAGCCGCCAGAGATGATTCCTGCCCTCACCAGCTTCTGGCCCTGGCCAGGAGAGAAGGGACCCAGCACGTGCACCTTACCGCCCAGGCGGCGTTCTTCGATGGCGCGTCCTGCACCAATGGGGCCCTGGCTACCGAAAGCCAGAAACCCTTCAAGATCAGGATGGGCAGCAATCAAATCCAGAGCCGTGGTGCGACTGTCGTCGACATTTTCGGCCACGCCATAGCGCTCACCCACCAGTTCGATATCCGGATGATTCTCGGCCATGTATGCGTTGGCCGCATCGGCCCAGGCGTTGTGCAGAGGTACTGTCAGGGAACCAACGAAAACGGCGTATTTGCCATCGCCGCCCATCTTCTCAGCCAGCAATTTTGCATGTGCTTCGCCAAACCCGGTGGCGGAGGCCAGTTCAAAATTCCAGTCGACATTCTGCAGACCAGGCCCTTCGTGCGAGACCACCTTGATGCCAGCATCACGGGCTTTCTGCAAGACCGGCTCAAGCGCAGTTTCATCATTGGGAACCACGCCGATGACGTCTACCTGGCGGGCAATGAGATCTTCGATGGCGCGCACCTGCAATGCCGGATCTGCAGAGACAGGGCCGACCATGAAGGCGTCCATCCCAAGTTCCGCGCCTTTCTCCTGGATGCCGGTTTCCATCGCGTTGAACCAGGGTATGCCGCCGATCTTGACGACCACACCCATGGTGGGCTTGTCCTGGGCAGTGGCGGCGCCTGAGAGCGCTACGGATGCCGCGACGATGGCGGCGCTGATGAGTGTGTTCACGTGAGTTCTGACCTCGGTTGATGGGTGCCAAGCGGTGCGTAGAACCGCATCCCTCGATTGCGGGAGAGCTGAGAATTCGGCACAAAGCGATTTACACAATCGACGTTACATATCATCCGCACGTCATCAGACCTTGTCAAGTCGTTCATGAATGCTGGATACACCGACCGCGCAAGCTCGCTTTTAAGGGGATGACCGCGTTGGTCAGCGGGGGGCAGCGGCGCAAGGGTGCAGCACCATTCCTGAGTATAGAAGGTATAAACCAACTACCACCATCAAGCCGTCACACACAAAATCGCTAACCTAGGGCATTTGCATCAGTGAATCGGCTTCAATCACTTGCCCACAGTCTGTTTGAAGCACCCGCTAGTACCCGGCCAATCTACTCCATCAAACATCGGGCACCTGATCAATCTCTAACGCGCACCCATTGCCCTACCCGCTTCTTCCTTGTGCAGTATCCATCGACCATCCGTAGCTTTTGTGGGACAGGTGGAATTTTCGGGTACATACAGGATTTGTTCGGTATTAATGCTGCTATCGTAGTTGGAAACCAGATTTTCATGCCTTGGCAGACAGGGTGGTCCGGTTACAGATGCATTCGGAAATCTCACACTGTACGGACAATTGCTTACCCGAGTGTTGCATAAATTCAGTGGCTATTCATAAGCGTAACCTACACTATGAAGGCAAATAACTCATGATAGCGTCTTCAAATGTCGGGTTGTTAGCCATCGATAGGGTCAAGATGCCTTGAGGTCGTATTAGACGCCATGCACGTTGAATGATCTGCTTGCGTAGCGTACCGATCTTGCTGAATGCCCCGAATACTACGATCGCCCACTGTACTCAGCTGCCGACTGATGGTGGACACTGTTGGCATACAGGTTAATCCAAGAAAACACAAGACGATAGGATCGTTCTTGAAGAACTCAATATCACGCAAGCGTCGATAGCCAAGTAGTATGCCCACGATCAGTATCAGTACGATGCTGGTTGTGGAGAATGACGGACTGCCTTTTTGATGCTCAAAACAGCGGCTTAGTCTGCGTTTGAGATCCAGATCGATGATCAATTGCTGAAAGACGATCAGCCCGGAAAAAGAACTCAACTGCTGATCATCAAATCGCAATTCAGGCAGACAGGAGAATTTACAACGAACGTCAGATTTGCTATGTTTCATTGTTCGGGGCGGGTTGTTTTTAATATGTTTTTCGCAAATCCAGGTTATCTCAACCCAACCCGAATTCTCACTAAAATCCGGTAAATTTCTGATGTACTGAAATCTCCCCGACAGTGGGTTCTCAGTACACATGAAAAATCCACTGTATACACTGCTATACAAGCACGATCAGCTGCTTTTTATGCTGAATTTACAGGACACCCGGGTAAGCTATGTATTTCGGTTATTTCTTCGCCTGTCCGGCAAGCACGGATCCGACCGAGCTGGCTATTTAACCGACGAACAACGCTGCAGGGCAGGATGCAGGGACGATCGAAATGCAAAGGTTTATGTTTCACGAGCCCTTAGCCTTGGGCCTAGCCCTGGACTTCGCTTTTGCTTTTGCTTTTGCTTTTGCTTTTGCTTTTGCTTTTAATTTCGCGCTGGGCGTGACCCTCGAGGAAACTTTAAATTTCGCTTTGGCGTTAACCTTCGAGTAGATTTTTGATTTGGCCTTGGCTTTGGCTTTGGCCTCGGCTTTGGCTTTGGCTTTGGCTTTGGTTTTGGTTTTGGCTTTGGTTTTGGGTATCACATTTGAAATAGCCTTGGATTTTTTTTTGGTTTTTCCCCGCGCTGGCACCTTAACAACAGCTGACATCTCAGATACTGAACCATCATCGAGATCGATACCAAATATATCAACCAGGTCACCCCTGACATTGGAGCTTGCTTCACCGGTATCAACGTGAACCTCACCTGTGACAAGTTCTCGCTGATCTACGCCGCGCAATGTAAATAATAAAGATGGATTTTCGTCCAGTCTTGTACCTACTCCGTAGAGCACAGCCGCCAGGTGTTTGCACAGATCGGCCCAATCAGGGCAGCTACAATTCAAGTGAATTTCGGATGGTTTGGGAAACAGTCCAGTGCGTTGATCGGTGACTGTACGCATCACACTATCGCTCAATTTCCCCTGCAACAGCTCCACCACGGAGCTGATACTTCCAGCACATTGCTTCTGTATTTCCTTCCATTGACGTTTTGGCAGCATATCAATCTTGATCGATATGTCGTAAATATGGTTGCCCGCCACCATGGCATCAATACGCCCTTTACTGATTTGCAAGTGACAGACTGAACCATTGCGCACGTAGGTTCTTCCGCGTGGCAAGCGATTTTTATAATCACTGAACTTTTCCAGATGCTCACACCAAGCCTGACCCCAGAAAGAACGGGCGATGGCACGACCTTGAATGTCCACCGGTAACATCGACATACCCTTCTTCTTCAAGGCCGCAATTTTCTTTTGTGCCTTTGCCTTGCGTGTGGCAACCGAAACATATTTAGGCCATCTGCCGTAAGCCATAAAATTATCCCTTAATCTATTACTGCATGTTGCAAGTCCAAACGCACCAAGTCAAGGATGGTGTCATCGTCCATTTCTGTGAGTGATAACTCTTTGGCCCCGTTAAGCACACCATCTGCCATCGTGATTTTGTCTTCAAGCACCGCGTTTATTTTTTCTTCAATAGTGCCTCGATTGACGAACTTGTGGACCAGTACGTTCCGTTTCTGACCGATGCGAAAAGCACGATCTGTGGCCTGGTTCTCTACGGCTGGATTCCACCAGCGATCAAAGTGCACTACATGCGATGCTGCCGTCAGATTAAGGCCGGTGCCTCCAGCCTTGAGTGACAACACGAAAAACGGCGGACCATCGTCAGCCTGAAAATCGCTCACCATCTGCTGGCGCTTCCTGGCCGACGTACCACCGTGCAATATCAGTCCTTGCCGCCCGAACAATTTGGTCAGAAAGTCTGCCAGTGGCTCACACATCTGCCGAAATTGTGTGAAAATCAGAACCTTTTGCTGACGATCTTTGATCTCTTCACAAATCTCCTGTAATCGTAGAAACTTGCCGCTGTCCTTGGCATTGAATTTCGTATCGTCGAGATATTGCGAAGGGTGATTGCATATTTGTTTGAAACGAAGAATGTAAGTCAAGACCAGGCCTCGCCGTTTCATACCGTCTACGCTTTGAAGAAGGCGCCCCAGTTCGTTCACACTTTTTTGATAAAGCGTTGCCTGACGCTTTGTCAAACCGCTCCACGCTATCACTTCGCTCTTGTCGGGCAGATCACTGATGACACTTTTATCAGTTTTAAGGCGGCGCAAAATGTAGGGCTGTACTAATCGACGCAACGGTGCGTACTGCTCGGTTTCACGGTTTTCTAGCACTTTGCTGAATTGTTTGAACTGTTTAAAACTACCTAGTAGTCCAGGATTGATGAAATCAAACAACGACCAAAGATCTGACAATCGATTTTCGATAGGTGTACCCGTCAGAGCAATGCGGTGCAACGAGCGTAGTGATTTGCAGGTTCTGGATTGCCGAGACCCTGCGTTTTTAATAGCCTGTGCCTCGTCTAGTATTACAGTATGCCATTGCTGCTCCTGTAGCCAGGGTTGTCGTGGAAGCGTGCCATAGCTGGTCAGCACCACGTTGGTTTTTTCTGGTACGCCTTGCTGTGCCCACTCAGCAAGGCATTTTCTGTCAGTCATGGCACTATGCACAAAACACGCCTTCAACGAAGGTGCGAACCTGGCCATTTCGGCCTGCCAGTTGCCCAACAAGGATGTAGGTAGAACCAGTAAACAGGGGTACTCGGCTTTGTTTTTCTTCAATAGCAATAACAACGATAGCACCTGTATTGTCTTACCCAGACCCATGTCATCCGCCAGACAAGCGCCTAACCTCAGCTGATTAAGCTGCCACAACCAGCGCACACCGTTTTCCTGATAGGGCCGTAGTTGCGCTTTCAATAAGGCGCCCGGCAAACTGCCTCGTAATGTTTCAGGATGTCGAATTTTATACAGAAGCTCTGCAAGTGGTTTGTCGGCTTGTACTGAACCCCATGTCGCGGACAAAATTTCATCGGCACCCCCGGACGCAGCATAATCAGCACCGGCCAACAAACGCATACCCTCAAAAAAACTCAAACCATCTGACTCCGCCAACTCTTCAAGTTGCCCCAAATGCTGCATTGCTTCGTCAAGCTTTTCTCGATCAACCTCTACCCACTGTCCCCGTAGAAGCATCAAACCAGTATCGCTCTGCATAAGCTCTTGCCACTCATCGTCACTCAGAGGCTCGCCGTTAATCACAGCGTTGACATTGAAACTCAATAACGTTTCTGCTCGAAGGGCGCTGACATTGCTCGTACTGAGCACAGCCTGCACTTGAGGTTTGGTCCGCTTTGCCCACCAATCAGGCAGCCTGACAATGACGCCGCTCTGCTGCAACAATGGCACTTGCTGTAAAAAATCATAGGCCTGTCCAGCAGCCCATGCCTGTGGTTTGTAAATGGCTTTACTGCTTACAAGTTCATCTACCAGCTCGCTATGTTTACTCGCTAAGACGATGGGCTCAAGCAATTCAAGTAACTGCTTTTGCTGGCCTTTGGCAGCGTAGCGAGTCAGCGCTGTTGACAGAGGTTGGTGTCGAGACTGCGCACCATTGTGCTGCGGCAACCACGTTGCCATAAAAGCAAAGGGCCGCTCTGTGTCGTTGCGATTCTCAGCCAAGTGAAAATACACCTGACCACTGACGTGCCACCTTGGTGCTCGTGCTTTCAGGAAGTCCTGTATATCAGCATAGTGCTGCTGTACTTCGGCCAGTAGCCAGCTGTCCAGCTCACGCCACAAGCGCTGCAACAATTCAGCGCTCAGGTACTCACCACCCAGCATGGGAGCTGCGTTGTCGGCTAGCGTCTGCGCCCGCTCTGGCAGTAATCCATCGAGCTTCTGTAGTGAATCATTGCCTTCAGCATTACAGCGCATGCGCAAGTACTCGGCACCAAATTCGTACCAATAATGGTATTCAGGTGACAATCCCTCCAACTTGTTGGCAGCAAGAACAAAAAGAGCTTCACTACTGCGCTTTGTTTTCAGTAGCTCAAGTACCACAGAAGGCAAGGTTGTACCGTTTTCTCCTTCAACCAGGTAGAGAGAGCCTGAGGGTGACAGCGCTAGAGTCGTCTTCATTGTAGATGTGGGTCAAGGTACGACATTATTGAAAATTGTGACAGGCGAATCTGGAATTGCAACAGAATAGCCTAATTCAGTTTGCACCGCGCCGTCATCGTTGAAAAGTCTGCATGATGCCATCGGACTCGTTCAATGGCAGCACGATAATAGGGAAATCTTTGAACGCATGACTGCGCCTACGAACGATACGTGTCATCTGCTGAAGGGATGAATACCGCGAGTTAGTGTTCGTCTATTTCCTATGTGCAGATGCTGCAGGCTACAGGGCTATCCGAGGTATACTTAACGCCACGTTGTATACTCGCTTGAGCCTCTGTGACTTTATGCCCTTTAGAGTGCAGCACAAACCTTTACGCTTACCCACCCTCAGATCCGGCTCTTCCCGTCCATCAGCTTCTGGTCCGTTAACATGACAGTGTTGCCAGATATTAATTTTGGACTACAGCAATGATACGAACCTCTGCATTCCAGCTGCACCTTGTGCGTCATGGAGAATCTGCCAACAACGCATCACCTGAAAATCAACGTGTAGCTGACCCTGCGCTCACTACCCTTGGAGAAAAGCAGGCACGTCAGTTTGGCTCGCATCACGCCTCTATTGATCGCCTCGACCATGTATTGGCCAGTCCGTTCCGACGCACACTGCAGACTGCGCAACCACTGTTGAATGCGCGTAACATCTGGCCGGATATCTACGAGGTGGGAGGGTGTTTCGAAGGCTATGAACCAGATAAGCTTAGCGGTGAACCAGGCATGAGCGATATTTAAATACGCAGTGAGTTTCCTGAATTTAACGTACCCGATGAGATTGACAAGAACGGTTGGTACAAGCGTCGCGCGTTTGAAACATGGGATGTGGCAGTTGCTCGGGCCGAGTCTCAGGCAAAGAAACTGCGCGATCATTTTGAACACACAGACAGCGTGGTTTTCTGTTTCATTCACGCGGATTTCAAACAATTGCTGCGTCAGCAACTGGTGACAGATCAGCGCGCCTTTCTCAGTGGTGGTATTCTCAACAGCAGTGTTACACACATAAGGTTTGAAAATGGCAAGGGCAATGTCATTGACTACTGCAACACCGATCACTTGATGCCAGGTGATGAATCCTATTAGTTTGCGATAATATATACCCATGGGACAGCTAATCGACAAGACTGAATTCTCAGCCGAGGAGCACGAGCATTTTCGCCACAGGCTGGCGACGAACCTGCTATCCCTGCATCGGCTGCTCGATCGGCCAGGTTTTGGAGAAGGGCCACGAACACTCGGCGCAGAGCTGGAGCTGTATCTGGTCGATGAACAAGGGCGGCCTTTACCAAAAAATCTTGAAGTACTTAAGCGAGCAAGCGATAAGCGTTTGACCAGCGAACTTAATCGCTACAACCTTGAAGCGAATCTGACGCCGCGTTTATTCGATGACTCACCCTTCATGGCACTCGAACAAGAGATGCACGATGTGCTGGCAGCGCTGAACGAGCTCCTGAAAGATTCAGGCGGGCACGTGCTGCCCATCGGTATCCTGCCCACACTGGTACGCGAAGACTTCTCTCGCGACATGCTGACACCGGAAGATAGATTCATTGCCATGATGCATGACATACGCAAGCGTAGAAAAGAGTCGATTGCCATCGATCTGCAGGGTGAGGAGTCTGTGCAATTTACCACCGATCTGGTGACCTGCGAAGGGGCGAACACCTCGCTGCAGATTCACTACCGCGCAGAACCGTCGCGTTTTACCGATCTGTTTAACGCGTTTCAGTTCACCACGCCCGTGATGGTTGGGTTGTCTGCCAATTCACCGTTCTTTCTTGGGCGCAGTGTCTGGCATGAAACACGAATCGATCTTTTCCGGCAAGCCATTGATGCACGCGACGAACGTCGTCGCGAATTGCAGATGCCGGAGCGTGTCTATCTTGGGCATGGTTGGGTTCGTCACGGACCATACGAGCTGTTTGCGGAAAAAGTAAGCCTGTTTCGTACGGTGTTGCCGGTCTGTGACGACGAGGATACGGAGTCGGTATTGGAATCGGGTGGCACCCCGAGATTATTCGAGCTTGACATGCACGCAGGCACCGTCTGGCCCTGGAATCGGGCAGTTTACGATCACAGCAACCAGGGGCATGTGCGGATCGAATTGCGCTCCATGCCGGCTGGTCCCACCTCCAGCGATATGGTCGCAAACGCCGCGTTTGCAATCGGGCTGGCAGAAGGGCTGGCTGGAGACATGGAAAGTCTGATCCCGGCTATCCCGTTTCAAATCGTCACCGACAACATGGAACGTGCGGCTCGGCATGGTCTGGATGCAAGCCTGTTGTGGCCTTCAGACAAGCGCCGCGAACTTGAGGAGCGCTCGCTGCATGAATTGGCGACTTCACTGTTGCCGCTGGCACGACTCGGTCTAACCAGTATCGATGTCAGCGAAGCCGAGATTGATCGCTACCTTGGAATTATCGAGCACCGCCTTGCTAAGCGACAAACAGGAGCCTCTTGGCAACTTGCCCAATTTAATAGTTTTGCAGAATCAATGCCACACAAACAAGCATTGCATGAAATGCTCGCAGGTTACCGGCACCATCACGATAAGGGGCAAGCGGTGGCTGATTGGCCTTTATCCTAGACATTATGTAGTGAACTGCCCATCTCAAGAGCGTGCAGAGCCTGAGCCACAAATTGCACAATCAAGATAATAGCGATTAGCGCAAGCAGATATCGCAATCAATGGTGTAGCCACCTTGGGGAAACCATGCCCAAGCGCGCCATGCATCAATCCTGCAAATATCATGACCGGGATTACTGGCAGCAGTGTCGCCCACGAGAGTGTAATGACTTCCCTCAACCTTTAGCCTTTTCTCTAGCAGACCATTTATAGAGCGCACCAGCGCTCGCCACAGCGTTCAAGCGGGTCGCACCGCCCATCGCAACAGATTCCCTTGTTATAGCAATAGATACAGCACCAACCTTAAGAAAACGACAGCGTTTGCACCTCATGCCCTGGCCTGGCGCCGGTCGTGCAGAATCATGGGTACGCATTGCCTGGGATCGTCGTGGATAGAAACACAATCCAGGCACTGGAAGCATTCGCTGTAGGCAATCTGACCGTCCTTTTCAATTGCATCGTAGTGGCATCGGACCTTGCAAAGCTGGCACGGACTGCCGCACTCGACACGGCGCGGTATCCAGCGCCTTATACGTAGCAAACCGCCCAGTGCCATAAAAGCCCCCAGCGGGCAGACATAGCGACAAAATGGCTTGAACCAGATCAATCCCAGTGCCAGCCAACCCAGCGCATAAGCTGCAAACCACCACTCACGCAGAAAATACACGGTGATTGCGGTCTTGAATGGCTCAATCTCCACCAGCATATCGTTCATCGTCGGCGCGAGAAATCCGGTGATAATCAGAAGCCCAAGAACAACATACTTCAGTTTTTTCAACCAGTAATCCACACGTCCTGGCACGCGCCGCCGCTTGAAACCGAGAAGGCGGCCAAGGCGATCAGCAAATTCCTGCAACGCGCCATAGGGGCAGAGCCAGCCGCAGAACAAACCTCGTCCCCACAGCACGAAGCCGATAATTGCTGCAAGCCAGACGAGTAGCGAGAACGGGTCATACAGTAAAAAAAGAAAGCCTGTCCCTTCCACCGCTGCCCGCAAGGTGCCAATCACGGTCACAATGGATAGCTGTCCCTGTCCCCACCAACCCACGAATACAAGCACAAACGCAAGAATTCCGAGCCGATACGGACGTAACCGCCGTGCACCTGCAATGAAGCTTTGACGAAACAGAAGTACACCCGTCAACAGGAATACAAACACACCCAGAATCGCAAGATCGATACGCCTGCCAAGCACGCTTTCGACCCAGACTGGACGCGATACCGCTACCGCAGGTACATCAAAGAAGCGTACGGGGGTTGATTGAGTCGTGCGAAACTCTTGCACCCCCACTTCCGGCATAAAAGAACCGTGGCGGCGTATCGCTCGGATAATCAGATCCCAATCCTGTGTCGGGTTAAAACCGAGACGGCGGTCGGTACGCAGCATCAGTCGATGCTCGAAGTCCGGCACATCCTCTGCCGTCTGTACTTCAATGTCCGCGTGACGCAGAGCGATGGGCAACCCGCTTTGCTCGGCCAGCAGCAGATCAGGTGCCGTGTTACGCACAAATTCCTCGGATACCAATCCGTGACGACCATTGGCCAGCAGCAGCAACGGCTCTGCAAAATTAGCAATGCTGAGCAACTCATCTCGCGCGGCCTGCGTTTCGTTGTCCAGTACCGCCCGGGCAATGGCGTCAGGGCCAATATCAATAATCCAGAGATCCAGATAGTCGCCCTGTGGCTCGGCCAGCGCCTCAGCGTCGTCATCTTCCCACAACGTTCCGGCAAAGGCAGCTTGCAGACTTGAATTGGTGATGGTGAGTTGCTTCGCTATGCCTTGTTCGACAAGAGCGTCCCAGTCAAGCTCTGGCCCTGCATCACGTTTGGGGCTGGGTGAAGGGCCGCCTGCCAGTCCCTGCATCCGCTCGCGCGCAACCGCAAGACTGGCGGCAAGGATTGATTCGTGTGCGATGCGCACCGAGGCTGTCGCCTTGGTGACGCCGTCAAGATAAATCTGGCCGGAGCCGTCCTGAGCACCGGTGCCGTAAGGTACACCGACGGTGATCGAATCGAAGATCGACAGGCCATGATACTGACGCACGAATTCGTTAAACGGCGCTTCGCCAAGTCCGGAAACAAAGATCGGCTCGTTGTGCTCAAGTAACTCGGCACGCAGGAATGTACCGTCGCGATCCAGCGTCACCAATACATTAATCGGCGCACCAGAGAAACCGGGTAGTGGCGCAAGCGGTTCGGTCTCGAATATATACCCCGCCTCTTCACCTGTGCGATCAAGGATAGACCAGACGCCCTTGTCTGTGAGCATCTCACCCAGTTCATTAGGTGGCTCGACCTTTGTAGCAAGTGTATCCCGGCCCAAGCTCTCTGCCTTTGTTACACCGCTCAGCAGGGTTACGCTCGCGACTATGCAGAATATGAGCTTGTTACAAGCAAGCTTGCGCGTCAGTGTCTGTATGGTTGTAAACATTGAAAGAGTCTGAGAACCGTGTGGTCGTGACAGTCTGTTTTGTCTTCACCGTTCGGATTGAACGAGTCGATAGTCTGCCATCACGCTTTTTTCACGCACGGCTCGTCCATTGGGTAAATCGTTGTCATCCAGTTTACTGGCAATTTGGGTTTCATCCAAACCGTATTGAACCCATCGCTTGCGCAATCGCCGTGCGAGTTCTTCTTCGGGCACGTCAATGATGACCTTTAAATCAAACATGGGATGAAGCGATCGCCAGGGGTCTTCATCAAGCAGAAGATAGTTGCCTTCCACCAATACCAGTTGCACACTTTGCGGAATAATGCGAGCACTTCCCCGTGACACCTCCAGCTTGCGATCAAAAACCGGAACCGCCATATTGCCCTCCGCGGGATCAGCCAGTCGCATGAGCGTACTGCGCAGACCGCTGACATCAAAGGTATCCGGAGCACCTTTCCTATGAAGGCGTCCGCGTGCCTTTAGAATGCTATCGTCATAGTGAAAGCCATCCATTGGCAGGATGGCTACGCGAGGATCCTCATCGCTCTGCACTGCAGTTTTCCTGGCCAGCCGCTCAACCAGCGTTGATTTTCCAGACCCGGGAGCACCAGCAATGGCCAGAAAAGTACGCCTGTCGTTCTTTAACAGACGCTGACAGTGCGTAATCAGGGTTGCTTCATCAATAAGATCTGACACACCTGCCTCTTGTCAATCACATTCAAAACCTAACGATACACGATCACATGCCTTGCCAGCGGCTATAAGTGCGATGCAATTGGTCGTCACCTATAAATCTACTTATTCATTATTGCTGTAGTACGCGTCTAGTGACTGCGCTCCACTGTCCGTACTCAGTGCGTGATGAGTGGCACTGGAGCGCTAAGTGCTTGAGCTGTGCAGTCCTCTTAAAATATCCCGCCAACTCACGATGCCCACCGGCGTATTACTCTGATCAACAATGGGAATACAAGAAAACCGCCGATTGAGAAAAATCTCAATAGCGTCATTGGTCGTTGCCGATTCGCCCAACGTTACAGCATTGCGTGTCATCACCTGATGAACTTTACGATCCAAAGTGGATCGATCACGGTTCAGCTCTGCAGCAGACCCTAGATAAGGGCTCATGGCTTTGAGCAGATCTCTGTCTGACAACACCCCTTCCAGCTTCTCATCCTGCACAACAAGCAAATGATGAAACCTGACATTATCAAAGATCTCATTTGCCACCCTCAACGAATCATCCAGACTTACGGTGACGATTTTCGAGGTCATAATTTCACTGATTAACATGATGTGGTGAATCCAGCCAACTGAGCTTGTGATTCTCTTAGCGACGAACGTACCTGTAACGCTACTTGCAACAACCCCCGAGCCCCGTGGTGTTACTTGTTTGCCATTCAGCAGCCTGAAGCAAATTATTAGCGACCTTCAATGTAAATCGCCCGTATCTCACCATTAATATTATGTATTTATAATATTTATCAACTACTTATAGGGTATTACCTGACTTAATGAATAAGGTCCGCGTATAGTTATTGCCCAAAAGGCCCCTAATAGCCATGCAACGCTCATCTATCAGTATTAAAATCCAACGCATCCACCAGGCAAGAATTAACTTTTTTCGCAATGTGTTCGTTTGATGCTCAAGGTAGCGTCAATCGGCAGGCACCGTGCATTGGATAAAATCCTGTCAATAAATACTCCACTCGACGTCTTCGAGACGACGAACCCGTTCTACTAAAAATACACATCAACTGAAAACCTGGACAATATGAATATTCACGAGTATCAGGCGAAACAGCTTTTAAAAAGCTTTGGCGCCCCTGTGTCGGCAGGCGTTCCTATCCTGACATCTGACGATATTGACGCAGCTATCGAGGCCCTCCCCGGCCCTGTTTACGTGGTCAAGAGTCAGATACATGCCGGTGGCCGTGGCAAAGGGCGTTTCAAAGAGCTCGGCGCTGATGCGCAAGGTGGTGTCCGCGTCAGTTTTTCTGCTGACGAGGCCCGTGCAAATGCCCATGAAATGCTGGGCAACACTCTGGTAACCCAGCAAACAGGACCTGCAGGCAAGCAAGTGAACCGCCTGTATCTGGAGGATGGCGCGCAAATAGACAGCGAGCTTTATCTTTCTATTCTGGTAGATCGGGAAACCAGTCGAGTGTCTTTCGTCGCCTCTACCGAAGGCGATATGGATATCGAGACCGTCGCTCACGAAACACCTGAGAAAATTCACACCATTGGTATCGATCCTCTGAAGGGCATAACAGCCGCGGATTGCGACACACTCAATGCAGCATTCGAACTGACCGGCGCAGCAGCAGAAGACGGCAAAACTCTTTTTCCTGTTCTTTATAAAGCGTTTGTTGAAACTGACATGAGCCTGCTGGAAGTCAACCCTCTGGTTGTGCTGGAAGATGGCCATCTCAAAGTACTGGATGCCAAGGTTTCATTTGATGGAAATGCTGAGTTCCGACGCCCTGAGCTACAAGAATTACGAGACGAGACTGAAGAAGATGCCAAAGAGATCGAGGCGTCAAAATATGATCTTGCCTATATCGCACTTGACGGGGAAATTGGCTGCATGGTCAATGGTGCCGGACTTGCAATGGCTACCATGGATATAATCAAACTCTATGGGGCAACGCCAGCTAATTTTCTGGACGTAGGGGGCGGTGCCACCACTGAGAAGGTGACAGCGGCATTTAAAATTATCACCTCAGACCCGAACGTGAAAGGGATTCTGGTTAATATCTTCGGTGGCATCATGCGTTGCGATGTCATCGCAGAAGGTGTTGTTGCTGCTGTGAAAGAGGTAGGTCTACAAGTGCCTCTTGTGGTGCGCCTTGAAGGCACTAAAGTAGAAGAAGGCAAATCCATCATCAACAATAGTGGTCTGGATGTTATTGCCGCTGATGATCTGGATGATGCAGCCCAGAAAATAGTCAAAGCGGTTAAAGGATAAGCACCATGTCAATATTGATTAATAAAAACACTCGTGTGCTGGTACAGGGCTTGACTGGCAAGACCGGCACCTTTCATACAGAGCAGGCACTTGGCTATCACGGAACACAGATGGTCGGTGGTGTTCATCCAAAGAAAGGTGGCACAACGTGGCAGAGCAAATCAGAATCCTGCGCAGACACTGAACTACCGATTTTCACTACAGTAAAGGAAGGCAAGGACGTTACTCAAGCTGATGCCTCAGTTGTATATGTGCCGCCAGCCGGTGCCGCCGCCGCCATCATCGAAGCCATTGATGCTGAAATGCCCTTGATAATCTGTATTACTGAAGGCGTACCTGTTCTGGATATGGTCGAAGTCAAAGCCCGACTGGCCGATTCAAACTCTCGCCTGGTAGGCCCGAACTGCCCGGGCATATTGACGCCAAACGAATGCAAGATAGGCATCATGCCCGGCAACATCTTCAAGCAAGGGTCGGTTGGTGTGGTATCACGCTCCGGCACACTGACGTATGAAGCTGTCTATCAGACGACGTCGGCAGGCCTTGGACAAACAACGGCCGTTGGTATCGGAGGCGATCCTGTCAAAGGCACCGAATTTATCGATGTGCTCGATCTGTTTCTCGATGATGACGAAACCAAATCAATTATCATGATTGGTGAAATTGGTGGTTCTGCTGAGGAAGATGCTGCCGAATGGTTGATTGAGCAAGCAAGCAAAGGTCGCAAGAAACCAATGGCTGGATTCATAGCGGGACGTACCGCACCTCCAGGAAGAACCATGGGTCACGCGGGTGCTGTCATCTCTGGCGGCAAAGGCGGAGCAGACGACAAGATCGCAGCCATGGAGAAAGCTGGCATTGTTGTATCGCCCTCACCTGCCAAGCTTGGCGAGACGCTACTTAAAGCAATTGGTTAGTTGAGAGCCACAATGCCGTAGCCTCAATGTGTTATCAAGCATTAATTAGATTGCTCGAAAAAGGCAAAGCCTGGTTACCTTTCCAGGCTTTTGCACTAATTGCACTCTCCACAGTCACCTTATGATTGGATCTGTCGCCAGCCAAGGGCAATCAACAGTGTTAATATCTTCGTTACCATGACACCTTTGACCGACGCCGAAAAAATCCTTGCAAGGCCCAATTCAGTGCCATGGCCCCCTGTTGTATTGCTGATAGCCATCATTACAGGCTGGTTTTTAGACAGCATGCTACCAAGCCTTGCAGGTCAGGCGATGATTGGCCACTTCCCTCTATCAAAAGTACAACCCTGGCTGGGATGGCTGCTTGTCGGCCTTGCAATAGCGATGGATATCTGGGTGCTGGCAATCTTCAGGAAACACAAGACCCATATCCGTCCCGACAGGCCTGCCGAGAACCTGGTGACTTCCGGCCCATTTGCGTATTCGCGTAATCCCATCTACGCAGGTAATGTCGCCATAATCCTTGGCCTGGCGCTGGTGAAAGGTTCGGTATGGTATTTACTGCTGACGCCGCTGGTTTATCTGCTCATACGAGAGCTGGCAATCAAGCGAGAAGAGGCCCACATGGCGGCACGCTTTGGTGAAACCTGGACAGACTATGCGATGAAAGTAAGACGCTGGCTATAGTGTCAAAACCGGGTTAAACAGCGCACAACCATACTCTTGGAACGTGCCATTGTCCTTATCAGAATCGGCTCACGAAGCGTTGTCTGATTCTGAAGTATCCTTATAGTAGCCTGGTAAGCGAAAGTGACTTTCTATCGCTATCCAGAGATAAACCAGTCCAACGGCAATTCCAAGTGTTCCAAGCAACACTATTGTTACAATCAAATTGCTCTGTAGTTCTGCCAACCATATTTTACGTACACCAAAACCTAGTGCACACGCCCCGGCGATACTTGCCAATGCAAGAATAGTACTGCGAACCGGTGGCTCTCCAGTGAACCTCTGGCCAGCGTATTTTATGGCCCACCAGCCAAGGCGGACCGCATGCCAGGCAAGGCGACTGAAAAAATTAGAGCCATTGAGTGTTTGTGTTATCAATCGGAAAATCTCATCGGCTTCATGCCTTTGTACGGGTACTTGTTTGCATTTGCCATTTTTTATAATCGGTAAGTATCCAAATTGAAACGCGAAATCATGCACGACAGATGCTGATAACAAGATACCCAATGGTCGCAGAACGCCAAAACTCAGGTAACTGACTAGCCACGGAAATGGAATTGACGCACCATCAAAAACATTGGCCTGAACTTCATCAGAATGCTCAAGGTCCTTGTTCTCATCAAAGGGTTCTTCGCCTTTTGCAGCACTTGCAGTATTTCCGACAGGCGGTATTACTATGCGCCCCTCTAAACCCGCCGGTAAGGCCTCACCTTCAACCTCAATATAGAAATTCTTCGACAGTGTAAAGGTTCGTCTTTGGCCTGCTTCTATGAATCGTCTCAATGCACTTCTCGAACGAGTTGGCAGTACGCGCGGCTTAAGTACTGGCAGCTCGGAGATACGCAACGTTATTTCTGCATTGTATTCCTTCAGTAAAGCCGTCTCGGGCTGAACTTTTGCGCTATGAGCTAAATCGCTTTCTAGCGAATCTTCAATTTTGGTGGCCATTGAGGTGTCCCCATGTTATGGATTGGTGTTAAGCCTGGTGTTAAATTTAAACTCCGGATGAAAGTTCGGATAATCTACGTTGCGGCCCTGACGCTAATCCGAGCCTCCAGGTGGACAGGCCCCGATCATGTGCTGATGCCCATCATCGGCATGCAGGCCTTGTCTGGATGTAGTACGCCTTCAACCGCAAGTGCCAGTCCCAGCTGCCCTTTGAAAAGACTGTACGGCTCTCGCTCGCGATGATCAAGAGCGGGTGCTCGCGTGATTGCTCGTCGCGCCAGATAGGTGGCTCGAGTGAGCCAGTCTGAATCTTTCGTCAATTGATAAACCCTAAGCAAAGCAAGAATGCGACCGGCACTTCCGCAGCATAGATCGACCGGACCGCGATCGGTTTCCCAGCAATGCCAGGCAAGGCTCTGCGCAACCTCCAGCCAGTCGCCATCACGATCATGCTCGTGCAGCAGAGCGAACAATGGAACAGCGCCTGCTGAACCGTTGCACCAACCGGCCATCATGCCACCCGGATGGCCACTCTCAGCAAGCCACTCGAAGGCGTGGCCACGAGCCACAGGAACAAGAGCGTTTCGAAACTGATTCACGCGATCCATGAATTGCTCTGGCAGTGGTATAAATCCCCGATTGTGCATCAACAGGGTGGTATACAACAGCCCTCCCCAACCATGCGCGAAGCCAAGATTTCCCCAGTGAGCACTGGACACCATATCCTCATACTCCAGTGATTCCTGCCAGACACTATCAAGCAAGTCGCAGGCTGTCTGTCGCAAAACGTGGCAGTCCATCGGAAGCGCACGCAGTGTTGACTCGAGTTCCATGCAGGCCAGCACATAACTGAGGCGACCCAAGGTTGCATCCCACTCACGTGTGTGCTGTGTAATAGCGGACTGAAAATCGACAATAGCACGATCGGCGGTAACAAAGTCACTGACTGAAATTGAGATCAGAGCTTGAGTGAAAGCAATGCCAGCCGGACCATGATGAACCGAGCAGGCACCAACAGCTTCGAACTCCTTGTTGAATTCTTCATCGTGAAAGGCATCAGTATCGGACTGGTGAAGCCGCGCAACCTGAATCCACTGCTCACTAGAGTGCAGCAGGTCAGCTGATCCTCGTTGACAAGCCAGCCGATGCAAGGCATGTGCGATGCCTGCCGCTCCACCATTGAGCGAACACGTGGGCCCATGGGTGAATTTGGAGAAAGCCTCCGTCGCGTTAAGCTGCACCGTCTTGATGCGTTCATCGACGAATGCACGCAATTCAAAGGGCGGAGCCTGAGCTGTTATCGCCGGTCGCTCGTCAGGAAGATCACAGCTCATCAGCGCACTTGCCAGCTCGGCGCAATCCCTATGGCGATCAATCTCAAGCTTCGAAAGCGCCTTGTGAATGATGACTTCGATGGCTGGCCAACGCAGACTGCCAGGCAGACGCAGGTGCTCGGGGCTTGGGTTTGCAATCGCCGAGTACATGGCTTCATGCTCGAGATCGAAGTCGGTGTAATGATGGCCAGTCACTAGCTGGTAAAGGAGCGCTGCCACCGAAAATTGTTCGTTAGCCGCGTTAACGGGAGGCGGTGCGATGCGTTCAAGCTGGCAGCGTGCGTATTCCGGGTCGGAGTAAAAGGCAATACCTCCGCGTTCAAATCGCCCCGAATCATCGAAGCGATGTGCCAGCCCAAAGTCCAGCACGGTAATGGCACCGTCGCCACTGACTATTACATTGTCAGGGTGAACATCGCCATGTGCGACACCCTGGCTATGTAATGCCGAGTAGCTTGCGGCAATGCCTTGGGCCAGATCTTTCAAGCCAGACCAGTCACGTAGCTCTCTGAGTTCTGCGGCCCGACGAGCGGCGCTGACTCCCTCGATCCAGCGCGTTGCCATCCAGAGCCTGTCGTCGGATTCGCCATGCGCCAGCAGTTGCACCACTCCATCCAGATTCAAGTGCTGAAGAATGCGAATTTCATTGTTAAATCGGTGACGGATACTGGCCGTACAGTTCTTGCTGGAAACCTTTAGAGAACAGTAGGATCCGCTTTCGTCTGTCGCCATGAAAACCGATCCGTCTGCAAAACTCTGCAGGCCTCGCTGAATTTTGTAGCCATTGAAGTCTTCGCCGGGCATCAGATTACCATTCGACTGCTCTTCATCGTGCTGTCTCTTCTCGACGAGGATTGAGCGCTGAATCATGTCCGCGAAGATTGGCAGAACCTCTTCAAGGACGCTCTCTGCCTGCTGAGGGTCATCCTTGCAGTGTCGAGCGATCGCCTGCACGATGGAACAGGGGTGTCTGAACTGATTCAGTAAACGCGACAGCTCTTGATCAATCACTTGAGTCGTTGCGCGAACATGCCGGCGAGACAGGGCAATATCCTCGTCGAAAGCGGCCAGCCTTAGTCGCGTGGCTTCGTCCAGATCGCAGATCGCGATCATGCTGACATCCTCTGGCAGGATGAACTCATGCTGGATGAGGTTTTTACCTATCGGTGTTCGTTGATCCATGATGCTCTCGGTTTGAAAGTATTGATATCGATACCTTGCAGACTCATGCGCTCAATCACCAGCGCATAGAGGTCATTAGAGGGCGGGAGGGTTTGCGTGCGTAACTCGTGTATGAGCGTTGCAATTGTTTCCGTCACCCATTGACGCCAGCTCTTCTGTGAGTCCTGCGGGTCTTCAGGTCGCGGGTCTACACCCCAACTCAACATGCCATCACGGGTGAACGCTGCGGTGAATGGCACACCTTGAGCAGGCAGATGAGCCACTTGCTCTTCAATCTCGCCGGCCACTATCAGGAGAGATTCGACAGACGGGAAGTACACCACGAGCTTGTCTGGACGAATCCGTCCCGCCACACCGGTGCCAACCTTGAAACTTGTACGCTCGTGTTTTTGCAGCACCCTGGCGACAGCGTGCAACGCTTCCGGTAGCGCCGAGGGCTGAGGGCTGACATACAACTTGGCCTCACAGGCCACTTCATTGACAGCACTTCGTTTCTGGAAGTACAGCCATCCGGGAATTGTCTCGGAACGCTGCCAGAATGATCCAATCTCATCCAGCTTGAGAAAGCAGGCATCGTCTACCATTTCGCGTAGATGTCTTGAAGCTGGGATGGTGTTAAAGCGATACAGCGCAGAAAACACTTGTGCAGGCACTAATCCCTGCATGGCGCACACATGCTTAATGGCTGAGTGCGACAATATCGCTGATACCGATTCAGGGTTTTCGTCAGTGCTCGTCTGCAGGCCCAACACCGCGAGTGCATCCGAACCACTGTGAAAGCATTCGTCTTCAAATACTTCAAGAATTCCTGACAGCACCAGTTTGGCAAGTTCTTCTTCCAAACCATCATCCAGCGAATCAATTGCGTGATCCGGTAGTGGGCCTGCATCACGCAGCACATGCAGTAGCAGCGCCATGTTTTGATCCAGCTCCAGAACCGGGCCGTCGAGTTGCTTGCTCAACGCCACACCGAAGCCTGTGCGGTGCAACGCACGGCTGTCGAAACGACAGCCGTGCGCCTCTCCAAGACGGTTGTACGGCACGATTGCAAGCCCTCGCGCCGTACGAAACGTCAATTGATCAAAAGTGTTTGTCATTGACCAAGCTTCGCTTTCATGACTTGAACTTCATCCAGTGCAGCTTTCAGACTACCCTCAAGCTCATTCACATCATCCAGCGTTTGAGGCTGGTTCAACTCGACAGCTTCCTTCTCAGCAACGTCGAGCTCTTCGAGAGCTACCTTTAGATCAGCTTTCATCGAAGCTATGAGCTCGACCCTGTCTATCGGATCGACATTGCGGATGATATCTGTGGCATTACCCGGTTGAGCAGTTGAGAAATTTACCCCGCATCCTCCCACTGTGACAGCTGGGCAAATGTCTGAAAATCCGGGACACCGACTAATTCCCTGGCAAATGCCGGAAAAACCGGGACACGGGGTAAATCCTCTACAAATTGGCGTGAACACTTGACAACCTATGTGGCTAAAGGCAGGGCACGGGGTGAACCCACACCCGATCTGCGTGCCAGGGCCGCAGATAAAGGTGTTGCCCGGACACGCGCTCAGGGCCCCTCCAGGGCAACTGAAATTCTGACCGCAGGCCAGAGCCTCTTCTTGCGAATCAATGGCAACCGTCAGGTTGTTTACTCGAAATTTTTTCATCGTCTTCTCCACTTGATGCAGACAGTAATTGTCTGTGAATAGTCAGAGCCGACGGCATGCATTTCGGTCACTATCAGATCAGAAATTGATCAGCCTAGTGGTTACTGGCTTGTATTAATAAAAAAATGAAATCCGTTGACTCGAAATCAGCTTAACGATTTGGAATCATGCTGCAAAGTCAATGCTGCCTTTCCTATCCCATTGAGCAGCCGGTAGCTTAGTCATCAGTCGAGTCTACGTAATTGCAAATCGCAATGTACTGGACATTAGTCTGAATATCGTCGAAGCTTCAAATCTGACTCACACGACGCACCAGGGTTGTAGCGTTATGGAAAACTTGTACATGCGCAGATTTCGGCACATACTCTTTACATGAACTCAGATGATAAAAAGTGTATTTGGCAAACCAAAATCTGGCCAAACCTGTTGCCGGACGTTTCAGCAACACGGGTTTCGCCTGTATCAGTGGCAAGTCATGCTCAAGGAGTGCTGATGCGTCATCTCACAGACCCATGCAATCGGTAGGCCGACCTACAATGACTACGATGGAACTACCTGAAAAAAGTCCTTATCCCCCACTTGCCGAGGTGCGTAAAACACTTCGGGTAAAATGGTATCGCAGCCCTATAGCCCACAAGCGTCTGCGAGAACTTAGCACCAGATCAGATACGCAAGGGTGGAAGCAGGCGGGTGGGCATACCGCTCTTTACCTATCACTCGCCGCCTTAACGGTTGTATTTTGGTCGCAGCAATACTGGCTTGCGTTCACGCTGGCTCTATGGTCTGTTGGTTTTGTTGCTACGTTTTTCAAGGGCACGGCCGCCCATGAACTTGGCCATGGCACAGTGTTCCAAACCAAATCGCTCAACGTGGTTTTTTTACATGCCGTCTGCTTGATAAGTTGGTGGGACCCTTACGACTACGCAGTCAGCCATACCTATCATCATCGATACACCACACACCGCGAAGCTGATCGAGAGAATGTTCTGCCGCTGACACCGTCCTTGCATCCGTGGCTTATGCTACAGCTCGGAACGTTGAATCTGTTGACAAAGCCCAACAGAAATTTTAGTAAGGGCGGTTTTTTGTGGACGCTCTACCTGACTGGCAGAACGGCGTTGGGCAAGCCATCCGGGCACACCGACATTCCAAGTCAGGAGTGGTTGAAGACATTGCACGAGGATCAGCCAGAAAACTTTTTATATTCGGTTCGCTGGTCAAGAGTGCTATTGGCTTTCCACGCCTTGGTGCTTGTTATCAGCGTGACTACCGGATGGTGGGTGTTGTCACTGGTGATAACGCTACCCTCTTATATTGCCAATATCGGATCGTACCTGTTGGGGACCACACAGCATTGTGGTCTTAGGGAGAACAATCCGGATTTTCGTCAGAATACCCGTTCCATAATAATCAACCCTTTTCTATCCTTTCTCTACTGGCATATGAACTGGCACATCGAACACCACATGTACGCTGGCGTGCCGTGTTTTAACCTGCAAGCATTGTCCAAAGAACTTGAAGCCGATCTGCCACAACCCAGAACCTTGGCAGGGGCATGGAAGGAGATGCTAGACATTAGGCGCAAACAAGCTGTGGATCCCGCTTATGAGTACTACACGCCTGTTCCAGCATCCGTTGTATCAGCCTCGGCGCGTGTGGACGACGATATCGTTAGCTCAATTGGCGATCTGGCGCCGAAAGGGTCTGATTTGTCGGCTCAGCTGATGTCGCCTGACGTGCCCCGCCAGCGACACGGAGGCGGATAATGGATAATCGGTGCATGAATCTTAAAATCAAACCACGCCGATCATGATTGCCACTCGAACTGCTGCTGTAATACTCGTGCTGTTCGGCTGTGTGGCTGCTATCACCACTCACCTGTTTACGCTGTTTGTCAGCGGGCTCAATCCGGCCACCAGTCCCATCGGTGCGCTAGCCTGGACCGAAAATGCCGGGTGGTTCCGGTATGGCTTGTGGCTGTTTGCGCTTGGACACCTTGGCCTTGTGCTACTCCTGAACCGTCCAGGAGTCAATCGTTTCACGCGAGCCGCGCAAATGTTTCTCCTACTTGATGCAGGAATAATTTTCTGGTTGCCATGGCACTTCGAATCAGTGTCCCTAACCGTTATGGCATCGACAGCTGTCGATGTTCCGCTCTGGCTTCTGGGTGGTAGTGTCGGTTTTGCGATGACCTGTGTGGCTGGCTCGCTGTGGCGTAATCATCGTTCGACGGCTTTTCTGACGCTGGTCTGTTTGCTGCTCTGGAGTTTGCTGGCTCCTGTTTTTTTCGCCCTGGAACCAGGCTGGATTGGCGCGTATCAGCGCTCGGTGGGCTCGGTGTTGTTGTTCTGGACTGCAGCTCTTGCGGTTCGGATTGGCTTCTTCGGACAAACCGAGACCAGAACAGCTGTAGTTAGGGTATCAAATGAGGATTACTGGCATTAATCAAAGTTCGCGATTCACTTACCCCAGCAACCCTCACCTTCACCAACTTAAATTCTTAAATGAAGTGGCAGATTAAGTCGAAACATCCAGCTTCATTTTTGACCTAACTGGAATGGCACTAATTTAATCAATAAGCACTTGTTATAGAGGAAAAAAGCTGGCCCCACTACTACGCTTTGGGTTCCTACGACCAACACATAGTAATCGGGTACCAGCCATGGATGACTTTAGCGGACGAAATCGATCTCGACAACAACAACGTGTTCGTAAAATTTGTGAACACGCAGACGCCGACCTGTTTTTTAATGCGTTGACCGACGATGGGATGTTGGACAAGCTGGAATCCCTGCTGCCAGAGCATCGCGAACGTCTTTACACCCCTACGCAGACATTGTCTTTGTTTCTTGCTCAGGCATTGAGTGAGGATCGCACTTGTCAGCATGCCGTTAATGAATGGTCTGCGGCTCGACAGGTTGCCGGTTTCAGCCCAATCAGCACCAGTACCGCAGCCTATTGTTGTGCTCGACAGCGGTTGCCAACTCAATTGATCCGCGAGTTGGTACGCCACAGCGGCCATGAACTTCAACAACGTGCCGTGCGGCCGTGGAAGTGGAAAGGGCGTTGTGTGAAGATGGTTGACGGTACCACTTTGTCAATGCCGGACACCGAAGAGAATCAGGCGAAATATCCACAGCCCAAGACACAGCAACCGGGCGTAGGTTTCCCGCTATGTCGATTGGTAGGGATACTGGATCTGTCCACAGGTGGTGTGATTGATGTAGCCTTTGGTGCCTGTGAGGGAAAAGGCAGTGGCGAACAAGGCTTGCTGCGCCAGCTGTTGGACAGTTGCCTGAACAAAGGGGAAGTGTTGCTTGGAGATGCCTTCTTCCCAAGCTACTTTCTGTTGTGGACATTGCAGCTGATGGGTGTTGATTGTCTGTGTGAACAAATGGGTGGACGGGGACGCAGTACTGACTTTCGCCGCGGTGAATCGTTGGGTACGCGCGATCATCTAATCAGCTACGAGAAGCCCAAAGTGAAGCCCGATTGGCTCAGTCAGGCAGACTACGATACGGCACCAGAGACGTTGCGTGTACGCGAGTTTCGTTGCAAAGCGGGCAAGGGGAACAAAGGCAAGACGTTGGTGACGACGATGTGCTGCCCAAAGCGCTACAAGAAAGGCGAGCTGAAGGAGCTGTACAAGCAGCGTTGGCAGATAGAGATCAATTTCCGACACATCAAGACAACGCTGGGAATGGATGTACTGAGTTGCAAAAAACACCCGAGATGGTAGAGAAGGAAATTTGGGTCTATCTGCTGGCGTACAACATAATCCGTGTTCTCATGGCACAGGCAGCGTTGCAAGCTGGCCGTTTACCCAATACATTGAGTTTCAAGCACTGTGCCCAGCTATGGTTAGCGTGGGGACGACATGGCGAGGTGGGTAATCAGGCTAGTCTAATAGCGCTGTTGACAGCCATTCCATCAGTTGCTCAAACAACGCAAATATCGTCACCTTAATTCTTCCTGCGGCACTGGCAAACCTAGTCCCAAGGGCCCGTCAAAGGAGCTCATTAATACCATTGTTGACATGAAACAACACAACCCCACATTCGGTTGTCCACGCATCGCGCAACAGATCAATCTTGCGTTCTGCACCAATATCAATAAGGATGTCGTCAGGCAAATTCTGGTCTTATATTGCCCGAAGGATTCCGGTGACAAGGGATCTTCCTGATTGAGCTTGCTCGGCCATACCAAAGACAGTCGCTGGAGCGTAGATCTGTTTCGCTGTGAATCCATTCTTATCAAGAGCCACTGCCTACTCGTTGTCATGGATCAGCAGACTCGGCGCATCATCGGATTTGCAGCACATGCCGGCGCGGCTATCGACAAACTGCATGCGGTTTGAAAATAAACTAATTAGTCCACCGTGGGTGTGCAAAAAAGAAGTAAATTAAACCAGCTGGAGCGAGCTCGAATTTCCTGTATCCGTCGGTGGTCGCAGTGCATTGGTGTTACAGGGATATGCTCACTACCTGCCACAAATTCAGGAAATCATCCATCTTTATGGGGATAATAAATTGCCTGCTTAGGTATCTAAACTGGAAATCGCGCAGGTGTTTGTTTTTCATAACCGCTTGCGCTATTTGTCCAAAGTTAAATCACCGCCTCAAGCATTGTGTTCATCCGAGAATCGGAAGGCGGCCACTGAGCAGATGCAGCTGCTTGTCAACATCATCGCAAGGCCTTGAATTGTAAGACGGTAACTTTGCGCAAAACAGCTGATTTGAACTAAGCTTAAAGAAGCGTTATGCCTACATCAATACCTGCCATCTGTTAAAATTCCAGATACTTCCATATTTTGCAAGTATTCGGAATTTTATGAACACTCTAGTCGAACAAGTTCGTGCTGCAGGACTTGGAACGAGCGTTGTTACTGAGCGCCAGCTCTCAGAGATTCTCGGCGGTAGCGATGCCCGCCGCTATGGCCTTGTCAACCGCGCACTAAAGGAAGGCACGCTCCTACGACTGAAACGCGGCCTTTACTATCTGAAGCCTTTACACACCGGTGACGGCATTCACCCCTTCGCTGTTGCACAGGCGTTGCTACCTGGCAGTTATATTTCCTTCGAGACCGCTCTGGCGTTTCATCACTGGATTCCTGAAGCGGTATACACCACTGTGAGCGTAACCCCTGGACGGAAGAGCTTTGTGAGAAATCATGAATCGCTTGGCAAATTCTCGTACCACCCGCTCGCATTGAACGATTATCAATTTCTCGCGGCGGTTACACGCGTGAAATTGGGGACGCATACAACCCTCGTTGCCAGCCCCCTACGCGCTCTAATGGATCTTGTAGCGCTGCGCAAGGAAGGTTGGTCAGAGCTTGCTTGGGTAGAAGAGGGTCTTAGAATAGATGAAGCCCACCTGGCGACTCTGCGTCGTAAGGATTTTGCTGCACTATCACCTACCTACAAACATAAGGTTGCCAATGAATTCCTGGCGCAGCTCGAAAACGCTGTATTTAACCGTAGATCAGTAAACAGAATTGATCAACAACACGGCAAAGGAGGCACCTCATGATCGAACTCATTCAGGAAAAACTAAACAACTACTCAGCTAGAAACGCTATTGAAGAGGAAAATTCCATAAAAGAAATTCTCCAGGAAATCGCACTCTATTCGTTGTGGCGATCCGATTTTTTTAACGTCGCCTTATTTCAAGGCGGAACCAGTCTTCGTATTTTGCATGGTTTACCGCGTTTCTCTGAAGATTTGGACTTCATGCTACGACAACCCGACCCACAGTTCGACTGGCAACATTATCTAGAACCTCTATTACAGACGTTCTCGGAATTCGGAATAAAGTCCGAGGCGCTTCCACGCGGCAACGTAGATAAGCGTATAAGGCAGGCAATGATCAAATCCAACTCGATTGCCAGTCAGCTCAATCTGAGCTTCGCTGATTGTACGCCAAACAAAAAACTACGCATCAAACTAGAGATCGATATCGCACCACCGCCCTACTCTGGAGAAGCAGAAACGTTCCTGGACTTCCCCCTGGATCATCGAGTACGGCATCAGAATCTTGAATCAAACTTTGCCCTCAAAATTCATGCTCTCCTGTGCTGGGGTTTTCTGAAGGGCCGCGATTGGTACGATTTTTCGTGGTATGTATCGAAAGGTGTGTTCCCGAATCTGCCGCACCTACAGGCTGCACTAACGCAGTTTGGCCCTTGGTCCGAGAAGCAGGAGCTAAATGTCGATATCGACTGGGTATCACGCGAACTCGACGCTGCAATCAAACGAGTAGACTGGAGCAAAGCAGCGCAAGATGTGAGCAGATTTTTGCGCCCATCGGAGGCGAGGTCACTCGAGCTCTGGGGGGCGCCGTTCTTTGTGTCAAAACTCAACAAATTGATTGCTAGTGCTCCTCAAGCGTGACGTGTGCATGGCGAATTACAAATTACGATGTAAATTTGGTAGTTTGCATAGACTTGCCCTTATCAGCGATCTTGCCTATCCTGCCCATCCATGAAGGATCTGCTAATACTCATTGCGCATTTGCTGACAACGATCGCCAGGCTTCTCGGTCCGGGCGGTGCTAGCGCTGTTGTTGCCGATAGTCTGATCACCAAACAGCAGCTGCTTATCATCAATCGCACCCGCAAACGCTCTCCAAAACTAACACCACTGGATCGGGCTCTGATGGGGTTCTGCTCTCTTTTCCTACGGCGTCGCCATATTCAACGCGCCGCGATATTTATTCGACCCTCGACGCTTCTGAGATTTCATCAGTTGCTCAAACAACGCAAATATCGTCGTCTATATTCTTCCTGTGCCACTGGCAAACCGGGTCCAAAGGGTCCGTCAAAGGAACTCATTAATGCCATTGTTGACATGAAACAACGCAATCCCAACTTCGATTGTCCGCGCATCGCGCAACAGATCAATCTTGCATTCGGTACCAATATCAACAAGGATGTTGTCAGGCGAATTCTGGCAGTACATTGCCCAAAGGATACCGGTGACAAGGACCCTTCCTGGTTGAGCTTGCTCGGTCATACGAAAGACAGTCTATGGAGCGTAGATCTGTTTCGCTGTGAATCCATTCTTCTAAAGAGCCACTGGGTGCTTGTGATTATGGATCAGCAGACTCGACGCATCATCGGGTTTGGAGCACAGGCCGGTGCGGTGGATGGTGCTTCGCTGTGCTGCAGGTTTAATAAGATCATATCGGGGTAAAACACACCACAGCAGTTGAGCTCTGACAACGATCCACTATTTCAATATTGCCAGTGGCAGGCTAATCTACGAATTCTTTAAATAGAAGAAATCAAGAGTATTCCCTACACGCCAACATCACACCCATTTGTTGAGCGATTGATTGGTACGATTCGACGAGAGTATCTCGATAAATTGTTCTTCTGGAATAAGCAGGATCTGGAGCGAAAACTCGCATCATTTGCTCAATACTACAACCAAAACAGAACACATCAATCGCTTAACGGGAATACACCTGATTTTGTCAGTGGTCATGTCCAATCTCGACGCGCCCGGCTTGATCAATATTCCTGGCGTTCACACTGCAATGGGCTTTTTCTCAGTCCGATCGCGGCGTGAATTTGTAATTCGCCATGCACAGGTTAATTATAGGTTTGCAGAACGACAAAAGGCCACCTCGCGATGAGATGGCCTTCTGAGGGCGCCGCACTCTACACGGGTAGAGTGATTTGCGAATAAAACCCGGCGATGACCTACTTTCACATGGGGAAACC
>Ga0114953_1000360_pt1 | contig 33762 bp, 42 predicted proteins | sample SidtaG_FD_87298 | JGI IMG/M metagenome (GOLD analysis project Ga0114953, IMG submission 87298) | Marine algal microbial communities from Sidmouth, United Kingdom - Sidmouth_Male2 metaG | ecosystem: Host-associated > Algae > Red algae > Unclassified | place: Sidmouth, United Kingdom | collected...
AATTCCTCAAAATTTAACGGTTATGATAAGCATTTTTTTTATCTTAAGCATTCATATAGAAATTATATGGAATGGGTGCAATTTTAATTGTCGTTAGGGTTCAATTCTAATTGTCGTTGAACAGATCTGCTCTATTTATTAAGTGGTAAATGCGAGTTATGACATAATTCTCATAATTTTTTTTATTTGTTTTAGCTATTTGTTTAATTATATAATCTCTTTTATTCATATTTTAGATTTGAAGTTTTTAAATTAACTATGGTATTATCATATGCAAATATATAATAAAACAACTTGCTATATATTCCATAAAGACAACTTCTAAAATTTACTTACAATTATGATATTTTTAGTCTAAGTGTTCACAACCAACTGATTTTTCAAGAAAAAAGTTCGAAACCTGTCGCAGGCGGGACCCCATTTGTGCCCATTACAAGATTCATAAATCAAATCAAAAGGTTTTCTCCAATGATAACAAAGCTTTCCATTGTTCATAGTTAGATTGTGAAGTGTCAAACCAATTAACTGCCTTTTTTCTTCAACTTCACAATCTAAAAATAATTCCGAGCACCTTGAAGAGAGCTCTAAGAGCTTCTCTACGGTGCAAAAGTAAGATTCATCAGGAATTTCAAATCTCTCTAATTTAATTTTGTTTTGTTCTATAATTTGTGAGTACTTACTTTTAAATTTGTCATACTCTTGTACAGTAATACTACCATCAAGTTTATCTTCATAAGCATTTGAGATTCTATTTTCATATTTAGTTATCTCTTTTTTACATTGAGCTACTTCTTTATTTAAGATATCAAGCTTTGCTCCTTTAGAACCATTTATGGAATCAACAATCCAACTAAGCTCTTTTTTAGGAATTGATATCTTTTTGAAAATCTCACTAATCTCAATGGTTAGTTTAAAATCATTTGTTCCTTTTGGTTTTTTATCGTGAACTCTTTTTGAGTTTGTACAATAATAATAAAAATCACTTTTGAGATTCTTAGCTCCTTTGTATTTATGAACATTTGGAGATGGACTAAAAGAGCAACCACAACTTTCACAGTAAATTAATCCCCTATAAGTTGCAGTTCCACTTAATTTACCTTTTTTCTTTCTATGTCGTCTTTCTTTTCTAGTGCTATTAGCAATATCAAAAATTTCCTGTTCAATTATCTGTTCATAAATATGTGGGTAAAGAACTCCTTTAAATCTTCTTTTCCCAATATAGTAAGGATTTTTAATTATCTGTTCAACTTTTCTTTTAGTTAATTTTAAATCAGGATAATCTTTATTAAGCTTAACTGCTACTGATAAGTAAGATTCAACTCCTGATGCATATAAATTAAAAACTTTTTTAACAATGCCGGCTTTAAAAGTATCAACAATAACAGAAGCTTTATCATTTATATCTCTTACATTTTTATAACCAAATGGGGCGAGCCCATATTGCTCGCCAGATTCAAGTTTGCTTTTAAGAGTGTTATGAGAATCTTCTTGGCAGCGATTTATATGCTGTTTTGCAAGAAATACTTTCATATCCCATTCTTGAATTTCCTTTCCATAGCTATTTTGTTTTAAAACTAACCTGTCACTAACAAAATGAAGTTCTTTATTATATTCTTTTCTTAGGATCTCCATCTCAACTGCATCTTTAAAATTTCTAGTTAATCTATCAACTCTAAAAGTAATAATTATTTTTATATCTTTTTTTCTTTTAATTTCTTCAATAACAGAATTAAACATTTTTCTTTGCTTGTTTGATGCAGCAGTTTCTTGAAAAACATATTCATTTACAACTTCAATATTATGTCTTTTTGCATAATCTCTTAATTGAGGTAATTGAATTTTTTCAATTGATAACCCAGTTTTTTCTTGTTCTTTTGTTGATACTCTTGCAAGAATTATTCCTTTTGTTTTCATAATTTATCCTTATATTAACTAATTTATGTTCAGACTTGATAATCATCAAGCCGAATAGTTTTAAAATTTTTCAACTCTTTTGATAGCTTTTTAAATCTATTTATTTTTTTGTCAGATTTTAAATTTTTTATTTTATTATTTATTCTATACCATTGATTAGTACCGTATCTTTTGATTAATTCTCTATATTCTCTAATACCGATCTCATCTATTAATGCTTTTAATCCTGCTAATTCATTTAACTGATTGAGTTTTATATTTGGCTTTAAAAGTATTAAATTATGAACAAAATTACTTAAAGTTTCATTTTGAGTAAGAAGTATTTTAGGATAAAGATTAAAGAGCTTATTGATTTCAAGAAGTATTATTTTTTTTGAAATTGATTCTTTAAATAGTGAGTAAAGAGTTAATGAGTCATCTTTATGGTTAGTCTGGGATAAAAGATTTTTAAGTTTTTGTCTTTTATTAATTCTTATTTCTATTCTTAGTACTTCAAATGGTTCTAGTTTTTTTTAATTTATTTAATAATTGTTTTTGAATAAAATTATCATTTTCTTCAGCTCTTTTTTCAGATTTCTTAGCTTGTTTTAAATCTTCAAGTTTATCATAAAGGGCAATTTCATATTGGTTGTTTCTAAACTTAATTGAGTGTCCTTCATTTCTAAAATCTGTTTGATTAAAATCTAGGTTTTTATTTGCGTTTATTTTTGAAAGCTCTTTAAGGTATTCATATGGAGTAGAGTAGTCAGTTAGAATAATATTTTTTGAGTAGTGAATTGTTGATATCTGTGCTTTAAATAGCTTATCTATAGAAACTTTAACTCCTAATTTTAGTAGTTTTTCTTGTAATATATTTAACAATTCAACTAAATCTGAATCAGTAGTTTCTGTGAAGTTATTTTCAAAAAGTATCTTTGGCGCTGAAAATTCAATTTTTAAAAATATCGAAAAGCCACCATTTCTAGCTGCTTTAAAAAGCGTAACTCTAGGCAGGTATCCAAAATTAGATTTATCTTTTTTAGTTGGAAAATTTCTAAGAGTAAAAATGTTATTTGAAACTTTATAAAATGGTGGATTAAATAAATTATAACTATTTGGAGTAAATCTATTATGATCTAATATTTCAAAGTCATTTTGTTGTATTGTTATTGAGATAGTATCTATCATTGTTCATTACCTTTTCATAAGTTTTAATTACTTCTTCTTCAATTTGTCTGCTTGTACTTTTATTGATTGGATAAAATAAGCTGATTTGTTTGAAGTTGATTTTTTTAGTTGGGTAGAGAAGTCTATATCCACCATTTAGTCTTGTCATAATACCAATTGAACTTAGGTAAAATGATTCAAATAATACAAAGCTAGTAAAAGCTATTAAGCCATTTTTAGGTTTGATTGGAGTTATTTGTATTTCACTAATTAGTTTCATCTTTGTTCTCAAGTTTTTTATCTATTTGAATCAAGAGTTCAAAGAACTTTTTTAGATTTTGTTTATCAGTTCCAGATAAGGTTATTCCTTGTTCTAGATTGATTTTTTTATCTTGTAGTTCTTTGCTCTGCTTCATTGAGAGCAAATTTAACCTATTGGTGTATTTAAGATTACTTAAGATTGAATAAGTTAATAAAAATAATTACTTATAGATTATTAAAATCTAAATCATTTTCAAAAAACATAGGGTTAATAGATACGAATCTGCTTTGTGCTTTAAAAAAATGCTTAAAGCCATTTTCAATAGCAATTTTTTGATTTATAGCTTGAAAGGTATTTGTATATCTCTTTTGCTCAAAGCTTGGAATAATTGCAGAGTCATAAACATAAATAAAATCATCATATCTCCAACCATTTTTAGCTCTTATTGGATCTGAAAAAAATATTTTTAAATAAGTGTTTTGTTTTGAGTCATATTTAAAATGGATAAATGTAGAATTAATTTGAAGAACTGACTGTTCTTTCCTATATTGACACACATTTTGAAAAAGCTTTCTTAGTTTTTCTTCATCTTGTTGTTCCATCATTTTTCTAGTTGGTAGAGTTAGATATTTATGACTCATAAGGCCTAAATTGCTAAAGTCTACATTTTTTTTTATTCTTCGTGACATCTTCAAATCCTTAAATAAATTACATCTTTTGATTTTTATATAACAGATTAATTTAGGGAATAATATTAAAAACAAGCCTTTTAGTTTAAATATTTTAAAGTTTAAGGTGTATATTTTTAGTAAAAATAATATGATAAAGTTTTAAAAATGTTAAACATATCCTTTATTCATTGGCTAGTAATTCTAAGTGCTGTAATTAATTTTTATGGATACTGGGCTTATATTTCAGATACTTTAAAAGGAAAAACAAAACCAAACAGAATAAGTTGGTTTATATGGGGGATATCTCCTTTAATAGGTGCAGGTGCTGCGATTTCTGCAGGTGCAAGCATCTGGGCTACAGCTCTAATTTTTTTAGAAGGGGTTATGCCAATTACAGTTTTTATTGCATCTTTTGTTAATCCAAAAAGTTATTGGAAAGTGTCTAAAGCAGATATTATTTGTGGATTTTTTGCTCTTTTAGGATTGATACTTTGGTTAGTAGTTGATCAGCCTGTACTTGCTATTTTATTTGCTATTATTGGAGATAGTTTTGCAACCTATGTTACTATTTCAAAAGCTTGGAAGTTTCCTGAAACTGAAACAGGGATTACATATGTTTTAGGTTTGCTTAGTATATTACTTATTTTACCATCAATTCCAGAATGGAATATTGAGAACTCAGCATTTCAGATTTATATTCTTTTAGCTAATTTTATTTTAGCATTTGCAGTTTATAGAAAAAAAATAAGAATTAAAAAATAAGTACAATTTAAAGTTAAATTTGTAATTTTAGTGGAAATTAAGGCTATTTAGTCCTTATTTGAGAGTTGTTAAGGGAATTTAATTTAGAAGTCAAAATAACTTATTTAATGATTGTAGTTAGTTAGAAGCAGAATTACCGTTTTTACCGTCTATAAAAAAGGGGGAAATGAGAAATTAGAAGTAAATTAGAGATTTTTATTGTTTTTAGCTAGTTTATTTTAAACTGTTACAGTTGTGCATAAAATTGATAATCTTTTAAATTTGGGCTATTTTTGAAAGGATTTGGATAGGTTTCTTTCTATATTTCTTCTATGTAAAATTATAGTAGATCTAAATATTAAGTTTTTAATTTAATTTCTCAATTTTTTAATAAATTTATCATAATTGCAAGATTGATGATAAATACCTGCAAGAAATTCTAAAATAGTAGGTAGGCCAGTCCAGAAAAAATAACTCCACTATTCTTGATCCTAGGTAAAAAATTCAATATTTATCATTTAGAGTATATCTTAGTATTAAGTAAGAGATAAGATTTCAATACAATTAGAAGATTCATAGTACTTTAAGTTGGCGTAATTAATATTTGATTTTAAGTAGATTTTAAATAAATTTAGCTCAATGCCTAGATTTGTGAATGAGTCACATAAGTGATCTCAGCTTTTCATTTTATTTAAATTATTCTCTTCAAATTAATATATTACTTAAATATTTTATTTGACGAGTCTGAACTTTAATCTGTTTTTTTAGAGTTATAAACATAAATAATAGAATTTGACATATACCCCTTAGGGGTATATGATAGTAATATGTACAGGCTCTTTTTTATACTATTTTTATATTCCTCAAGTGTATTTGCTAGACCTGTATCATACCCAACAGGTTGGACATTAATGAATAAAAATCATAATGATCACAGCTCTACTCATTTACATTACAGTTTAACTTCAAAAGACTCTTTGGGTATTAAATATGAATATAGAAATGATTACAGTAGTAATAATTATCTTTTTCAATATAACAGGCTCTTAAAAAGATTTAATAAAGAAAATTCTCAAACAAATATTTATTTAAAAAATGCTATTGGCTTAATTGATTATCAAGAAGATCAAATGTTTTCATCTTTTTCTGAAATAGCATTTGACTATGAAACTAGAAATTTTTTCACTTCATATAATGCATCTTATAGTTATGGTAAACAAGTTTATGATTTCTTTGAGCAAAGAGCTAGGGTAGGGATTTCTCCTATAAATGCAAAATATGGAGATTTGACTTGGTGGTTTATGGTTGAAGCTATGAATCAACCAGAAGCTGATGATAATTTTACACTTGTTCCTTTAGTTAGGTTATTTAAACGGACTTTTTTAATTGAGCTTGGATCAGATTTTAAAGAGAATTTTTTAATAAATTTTATAAAAAGGTATTGATATGAAAAAAATAATTATAGGAATGATCATCTCTTTTTTCTTTTATTCTTTTGCATTTGCACAAGTTATAGAGAAAGAAGTTACTGTAAAGGTAAAAGGCTTAGTGTGTAGTTTTTGTGCTTTTAGTCTTGATAAGAGTTTTAAAAAACTAGATGAAGTTGAAAAGATTGAAGTAGAACTGGATAAAAAAGAAGTATATATAGATTTTAAAGAAGGTAAATCTTTAAGTGATGAGATTATCACCAAAACAATAGTAGATGCAGGATATAATGTAACAAAGATAATGAGAAATAATGAAAAATAAATCAATTTTAAATATATTGAGTTTAGTATTTTCATTTAGTACACTTTTTTGTTGCGTGCTACCATCGTTATTTGTTTTGTTAGGTGCAGGGAGTGTTTTTGCTAGTTTAACTTCAAGTTTGCCAGTTATTAGTTTTTTAGGTGAAAATAAAGATGTAGTGTTTATAGTTTCGGGGATTGTTTTATTGGTAGCTGGGGTTTTTAGATATCTATCCCGAAATGCTTCTTGTCCTGTGGATAAAAAATTAGCTTACTTATGTACTAAGACAAAAAAGGTATCTTTTTATTTATACCTATTTTCTTGTTTTTTATATTTAATTAGTTTCTTTTTCTCATATATTTTAATGTATTTTATAATGTAAGGATCACTATGGTTGATAAGAAAAAAACAGGCTGTCCTTGTCACGATCAAGAGCTTAAGTCGTTAAATAGAGTTTCTGGGCAAGTTGAAGGAGTAAAGAAGATGATTGCTGAGGGGTGTTATTGCCCAAATATAATTATTCAAATTAAAGCTATAAGATCAGCGTTAAAAACTGTTCAGTCTAATATGTTAAAGAGTCATTTGAATAGTTGTGTAGTAGAATCTTTTAATTCTAAGAACGAAAAGGATAAGCAAGATAAAATTGATGAATTAACCAATCTTTTTAAAAAATTAAGTTAATCTTAGTAAGTTATCAAAAGCATTAAAAGAAGTTAAATTAAAAGTAAGGTTTGTGAACGAGTCACATAAGTCACCCCAATCTTTAAAAAGATAAGGACTTCGTTATCTTTTTAAAGATAATATATCTTCAAATTTAATAGTTTTAATATTATCAAATTCTTGATTTTCTAAACTTATTAAGCAAGGTGTAAAATCTGGATATACCTTACAGAATTCAAAAATACCTTTAAGCTCTGATACTTTTATTTTACTAGATTTTACTTCTATTGCCCATTTTTGATTCTCAGGACCAACTACAACAAAATCAACTTCTAATTTTCTATGTTTCCAATAATACGTATCCCAACCTGACTCTATAAACCTAGCTCCAATTATGTTTTCAAAATATCTTCCAAATTTTTCTTGTGATATTTTCTCTGTTACTGGTCTTTCAAATGCTCTACATAAAGCATTGTCGTGAACAATAAGTTTAGGAATAGATTTCCTAACTCTAATTTGAGCAGGGCTATATTTTTGAATTCCTGTAATTAAGAAAGCTTCAGATAGTAGCCTTAAGTAGTTGCCAATTGTTGGAACTGTCCCTTTTTCTTGAAGACTTCCTTGAAGTTTCTGTAAACTTATTAATTGTGCTGGCTTGCTGACAGCTACTCCAAAGATCTGTCTCATTAATGATGGATTTTCAATAGGATGGATTTGTAACAAGTCTCTTCCAATAGCTGGTTCAACTATTGAATCTCTAATATAAGAGCTCCATCTTTTAATATCTTTTAAAAAAGTTACTGATCCAGGATAGCAGCCATATTCAATAAACTCTTTTAGGTTTAAGTTGAAAACATTTTTTGCTTCATTGTAGTTCCAGTGCTCAGCTCTAATTATTTCAAATCTTCCAGCCAAAGTTTCAGATAATCCTTTTTCAACTTGCAAAGATGATGACCCAGTTAGGATTAGCTTTATATCTGAAGATTGATCCCATAAATATTTTATAGTTTCACTCCAATTTACTATTTTTTGTATTTCATCAATTGCTAATATTTTATCTTTTGAGTTTTCAACTTCTTTCCACCAATCAATTATAATTTCAGACCCTAGTGGAGTAGGGTAATCAGCAGTTTTATAAATCCCTTTTTTCTTTAATACTTCTTTTAAAGCTGTAGTTTTTCCTATTTGACGTGGACCTATTAGGACTTGAATTAAAGGTGATTTTTCAGCTAATCTTGAAGAAAGTGTGTTTACGATGTCTCTGTTATTCATAAGGATATTAGTTAGTTATATATAAATTTACATTTTGTAAAATCTATTTTATAAAATGTAGGAAGATTGTTCAAGGATAATTTATAAAAAGTTAAATATTTTTAGTTTAAAATTAATGATAGTAAAAATATTTAAATCTAGATTTGTGAACGAGTTGCATAAGTCACCCCATATGAGTTATCGATTTTTTTCAATTGAGCCATTCTGACTTAGAAGACTCCCATTTTTTATTAAATTTTTTCTTTGCTTCTAACTCTTGGTAAATAGGGAGAAGAAGATTTTTGATTAATAAGACTACATCAGTCAAAACAATTATAGATTTTTCTTTATACTTACCTTTTTTCAAAAAAGCATTCCATTGATTTTGTTTTGCTGTGTCTTTATAAAACTTTTCTGTGAAAACAAGAGGTAGTTCCTTTAATATAATTGTATTTCTTTGCCTAAAAGTCTCAGAGATTGCTATGCTAAGAATTTTACCATCAAAATTATAACTTCTTAACAATACCCAAATATCATAAAAATCTTTCATTCTACTGTTTGTCATTCCAAGAGAGAGCATAGCATGAAATTTTTCTGCTACCGACGTTTCTCGAGTGTATGCATTCAAAACTGGTGCAGCTAAGTCTAAAATCGTAGGAAAATTAATTTTAAGAGGCTCAGGTGAAACAGCATCACCAAAACCAATATCAATTTGAACACTAATTCGTGCATTCTCAAGGTATGCAAACAACTTAATTCTCAATCCTTGTGTTCAACGACAATTAGAATTCCGGTTTAAGAATTTAAATATTTTTAGTTTAGAATTAGTGACAGTAAAAATATTTAAATCTAGATTTGTGAACGAGTCACATAAGTCACCCCAATTCTTTACAAATGTATTGATTCTTAATAATACTTGTTTAATGACAAAAATAAAACAAATTGGTTCTATAATGAAAGTTGATGACCAAGGATATTTAGTACCATTTAATATTGTTGATAATTTTCAAACTAAGTGGGAAAAACCAATTCAAGAAATCTTAAAAGGATACTTAGATAATTATAATAAAGATTTACATTCAGTATATATAAGGGGAAGTGTTGCAAGGGGGCTAGCAATAGATTTTATTTCTGATTTAGATACTTTATGTATAATTAATTTGCCTATTGAAAAATTAGATACTTCTTGGGCAACTTCATATAAAATGAAGGTTAATAATAAATACGATTTTATAAATGGAATTGAGCAAAAGATTATATCTATAAATGAACTTTTTAATAACAATAATATTTCGAACTCTCTTAGATTCCATATAAAAACTCAATCAAAGTGTATTTATGGAGAAAATTTAACAAGTCAAATAAATCCAATGAAATTCGATGACAGTATATCTATTCATAAATCTTTTTTAAAAAATGATATAGAAGATGTTCTCTCTACTATAGATAATGAAGACCAGCTAACATTAATTGAAACTTGTTCTTGGATTATGAAAAGAATTCCTAGGTCTGCTTTTGAAGTTGTTATGTTAAGAGTCAGCGGATATACTAGAGATTTATATTATTGTTATTTAGAATTCTCTAGATTTTACCCTCAGTATGATTTTCAAATGAAGAAAGTGTTAGAACTAGCAGTTTATCCAAAAGGAGATAAAAATTTAATTAAATCAACTATCTTAAATATGGGCAGAAGTCTTGTAGAAATTATTGATGAACTTGCAAACAAAGATTCCTTTATTGTTAAAATTAAGGTTTAACATAGAGTCCCTTAACGGCCCCCAGTTCTTTACAAATTTATTCAAACTATATATCTTAGTTTATGGCAAATTTTTTTATTTTTGGTGATAGTATATCTTATGGTGCATCCGATAGAAGTGGTGGATGGGTTGTAAAATTTAGAGAATATATTGAGGATAAGAATGAGTTTAATAAAACTTATAATGAGTTGTTTAACTTAGGAATAAGTGGGGATACCTCTCTTGATATAATTAAAAGATTTGAAAATGAAATAAAATGTCGCTTAAGTAGTGCAGCTAATATTATTTTTTTGCTGTTGGGGTTAATGATTCACAATTTTTTCCTTCTAAAAACAAAACAAAAGTTAGTATAAAGGAATTTGAATCTAATATTATTAGATTATCTGAATTGGCATCAAAATATTCTAAAAAAATAATTTTTATTAGTTTGTTGCCTGTTAATGATGATTTACTTGATCCTAACCCTTGGGGAGATGAAGGTGTTTTTAAAACATCGATTGTAGATCAATTCAATAAGATAATTAAAAAAACGTCCATTGATAGTGGCTGTAACTTTATTAATTTGTTTGAAGATTGGAGATTAATCGATCTTACTAATTACCTTGCTGATGGGCTACATCCTAACTCTAAAGGTCACGAGTTGATGTTTAATCAAATAATTGAAGCCTTTTCTGGCATATATCAAGACTATTAATTGATTGTTGTTCAACAAAAAGAGTCTCTTAACTGATCTCAATTCTTTACAAATATATTGATTCTATTATATATTTTAAAAATGATAATTCCATCTTTGATTATTTTTGTAGCTTTTACTTTTGAAGCTATATTTGGTTGGGGTGGAGGCTTAATATCTATTCCTCTTTTATCCCTTTTGCTACCTATATCAGATTCTGTATCTTTAGTACTATTTTTTCAGTTATCTCTAGGACTTCTTTTTATTAAGCATTTAAATTTGCAATTTGTTAAAGTTAATTTATTTTTTATATTTTTTTTAGTTATTGGTACTATAATAGGAACTTTAACACTATTTGCTTTTAATGATGAGATCTTAAAGAAAATTCTAGGAATTTTTATTTTAGTTTATTTAGTTAAAGATTTATTTTTTTCAAATATAAAAGTACCTATAAATTATTTATCAAAAGTAATCGTTGGTTTTTTTGGTGGTGTTTTTCAAGGACAATTAGGTTGTGGTGGGCCACCAATTTCTATTTATTTTAGTTCTTTAAATTTATCAAAATCTGACTTTAGAATTTCTATGATATTATCTTTATTAATTGCTTGTATGATAAGAATGATTTTAACTTTTGTAAGTTTACCATTTACAAAGGATTTTTTAGTTATTTATTATTTTCAATACCATTATTTTTAATAGGGGTTTATATTGGAAATAAGGTTCATATTAGTATTTCTGATAAAGTCTTTAAAAAAATAATATTTTTAATTCTATTTGTTTCTTCGGTAAAATTAGTTTTAAGTTAGGCTGAAAACTTAGCTAGCCTACTTTTTATTTTAATGATTTTATATATTCATTAATTGCTTTTTCTGTTGAAACCCAATTTCGTTTTTCTTTATAGGCATCTATTTTACCCTGTCTTGCTAAAAGACTTAAATATTCTTGAGAGTATGAGAATTTTGGAGCAAGTTTAGATAAGGGGAGATATTCAGTATCTTTTAAAGTCCCAACGCTTGATAAATAGATATCTAAGGTTCTTTCTATAGCTTGAGAAATTAATAAAAGTAATGGTTTATAATTTCCGCTATCAGCTTTATTTAAAGCTCTATAATATTGTTTTCTATTATTATGCAGAATGATTGCAGGTGGGTATCCATATTTTATAAATAAAAGATTCATAAGTAATCTAGCAGTTCTTCCGTTTCCATCAAAAAAGGGGTGAATCCAAACAAATTGATGGTGAAACTTTGCGATTAGTTCGATAACATTTAGTTTTTCCGGATTTTTATTTGTAAAATTAACTATCTCTTTAATTAGTGAATTGATTTTTATATAATTAGGAGGAACAAAATTTGCTCCAAGAATTCTAACTTGTCCTGTTCTATATCTTCCTGCAAATTCCTTTTCAATATTTTCTAACACTAAACTATGAACTTTAAAAATATCTTTTTGATTTAGTTTATATTTTGGCTTAGCAATTTCTTCTATATATAAAATAGCTTTATCGTGATTTTTAGCTTCAAAATGTTCTCTTAACTTTTTTCCTTTAACTGTAATTCCGTGCTCTAATACAAGTCTAGTTTCTTCTAGGGTAAGTGTATTTCCTTCAATTGCATTTGAATTATATGTCCATTCTAAAGATAGCTCAGATTTTAGTCTTTTTAGAATAATTTTAGGTAGTGGTCTAATTTTGTCTAATTGTTTTTTTTTATTATTAATTCTGTTAAATATTTTATTCATATCGGATAGTCTTTATTTTAATGCTATCCGATACTATTGTCAAGAGTAAGGTGTGAGAAAGATTTAAATGAAATGAAGTTGAGATTGAGGTTTGTGAACGAGTCGCATAACTGACCGCAAATATTTAATTATGGAACCCATTTTTTAGTATTGGAGTTCCACATTTGAGAAAATTTATCCTTACTGATAATAGATTTTAAAACTATCAGCAAGAAATCTTCGATATTTTTAACAATATCTTTAAATTTTTCAGGAGCATCACTTAAGTCAGATTTTCTTAAAAAAGCAGCCCATTGGATTTGTTTTGATTCATCTTTTTTAAATTCATCAGAAAAAATTTCAACTTCATCTTCTAAGACTATACCTCTTTTTTGAAATGTAGCTTGAATTACTTGTTGTAAAAATTTCCCATTAAAATTCTGATAATCAGCAATTAATGCAATGTCATAAAAATCTTTCATTCTACTATTTAGATAGCTAAGAGTAATCATAGCTTCAAGTTTTTCAGCAACTACTGTTTCTAACGAATACGCTATAATATCAAAAGTTTCTTCATCTAGTAACATTGGATAACTTAAATTAGTCGGACTTGGCACAACTTCATCACCAACACCGATATCTAATTGGATTCTTTCTCTAGCGCTTCCTAAGAAAGCCAGAAATTTTACTCTTAAGCCTTTGTATTCATCTTCGACTTTAATATCTTCTACAGACAATGAGTCTATGTCAAAAGTAACACCATCATTTGATTTAATCTTTATGACTTCAGAGAGAATCTCTAACAAGGTATTCTCATCAGGAGCAAAATCTTTTGCTAAAAATCAATGTCTCTAGTTAGTCTTCCTTTTCAGTATCAAGTGCTAAGAGCAAACTTCCGCCCTTAAGAATTAATGCTTTTCTATATTTGGATTTTGATAATCTAAACAGTAATCTTTCATTAAGATAATAAAGCAATAAACGATTAAATTGTATTCCTGTTTTCTTATGCAGAGTAAAAAGCCTTGCTCTGATTGATTCTGCCTTATTACCGCTCATGTCATAGCTTCTAGATAAGGCATTATAATTTTATGCATTTGGCAGGTCTTAGAAATTTTTAATAATTTTAGAAATATTTTTATCTTTCGTTTTTAGATACTCACTTAGTGATTCTTTTGCCACATCAAGCCCCAATTTATTTCTATATCTAAATGCATCTACAATAGATTTCTCTTTAGAATAAATTCTAAAAAAACCATTTTCTATTTCTTTAATTTCAATTTCATAAGTTGATTTTTGAAAAATAGAAAATTTTATGTGCCGGATACTTCAGCTTAATCGACTTATATCTTAGAGGAACTGCCAGCATAATATAAACTGGCACAAAAGTTGTTAGCTCATAATAACTAAGTGCAGAATGTAGGCAAATAATGCCTTTGGGAATAGATTTGCAAATATCAGAGAAATTAACTACCTCAGAAAAAGGGTAATCTTTAAGTCTGTAAAGCCCAGGTCTTATTCTTTCAATAATTCCTTTTTCAACTAAATCCCTAATATCTCTTGTGTGTACCCCCTCAGATACTAGTTCTTTTCTACTAGCATAGCCTTTATTATCTTCAAAAATTTTAACTACTTTGGTTTTTATCTTTCATGGATTAAAATTGCGGTGTTTATACATAAGTACCGAAACTTTAATCCACTCAGTTGTAAAGGAATAAATTTGGTAAAATAGCCTTAACAATTCATAACCAACTGATTCTTAAAGAAAAAAGTTCGAAACCTGTCGCAGGCCGGACCTCATTTTTATTTAAAACTTTTTCCTCAGGTAAATTTCCACTTACCAGTTTAAGCTTAGGTGCTGTTTCTGTAATAATAATATTAAGGTTTGTTTGTGGTTAACGGTAAGTATTTTATATCATGAAAAACTACGTTTCTAAATTATAATTCAAGTAACTTAAATATAAAAGTTTTATAATAAGAATTAATTTATTACTTTTTAAATTTTATTAGGTAGTCAGGTTCAGAAAACTAGCCTGTTTCTATGATGTAGTTAATGAGTATTTATAGTTTTATTTTTAGTTATTTAGGGATATAGTTCTGATTATGGGAATTTATATTGGCGAACATCAAGTAATAGAAATTGTTTATAAACTAATAATAGCATTTGCATTATCACTAATTATTGGTTGGGATAGGGAGAAAAAAAGTCGTAGTGCTGGGTTAAGAACTTTCCCTTTAGTTGCCATTGCTAGTTGTAGTTATGTTATGATCGGAATAGATTTATTTGGTAAATCCTCAGATGCATTAGCACATATTGTACAAGGATTAATTACAGGCATAGGATTTATAGGTGGAGGTGCCATCTTAAAGAAGGGGAGCTCGGTAGAAGGGACAGCGACCGCTGCTAGTATTTGGAATACGGGGGCAATAGGTGTAGCTGTAGCCTGTGAAAAATATTATATAGCTTTTATTTTGACCTTAATTGCATTTTTAATATTAAGATATATAAAATTAGTAGATGACATAAGTTAATTTAAAATATTATTTCAATATGAAATAGGATTCCCTTGCTTAATAACTTGTTTAATAGAAAGATGCTCTTTTTATCAGTGACTACATTAACTAGACTTGTAAAATAATAAATTTAAGTGCTATTATTTAATAGTTTATTATGATTATATTAAATTTTTTTAAATTCATTAAATTAGAACAATTGGGTGGTATTTTACTACTTTTAGCTGCCCTAGCTGCAGTAGTCTTTGAAAATACTAGTTTAGCAGTATACTATGAGGCTGTTAGAGACTTTCCTGTTTTATTAAAACTTGGTGATTTTACTTTATCAAAACCTCTATACCTTTGGGTAAATGATGGTTTAATGGCTATTTTTTTCTTATTAGTTGGATTGGAGCTAAAAAGAGAAGTCTTGGATGGACAGCTATCTTCTAAAGAACAAGTTATACTACCAATGTGTGCTGCAATCGGTGGAATTGTATTTCCAGCTTTAATATTTTTAATATTTAATTATAACAATCCTGAAAATATTAATGGATGGGCAATACCAGCAGCAACAGATATTGCTTTTGTCTTGGGGATTTTAACTCTTTTTGGCAAGAGAGTTCCTTTATCTCTGAAAATTTTTCTAACAGCCGTTGCTATATTTGATGATATAGCTGCTATATTGATAATAGCTTTCTTTTATACAAGTTCATTATCTATTACTGCATTCTATTTTACAGCATTTTTTCTTGTATTATTACTTTTACTTAATAAATTTAAGATCAAGGCTATCTCTCCATATTGCATTGTCGGTATCCTGTTATGGGCATCTGTTTTGAAATCAGGGATTCATGCGACGCTAGCAGGTGTAGTTTTAGCTATGTTTATACCTTTAAAAAATGAAATAAAAGGAACTTCTCCCTTAAAAGTTTTTGAACACAGTTTGCATCCTTGGGTTGCTTATTTAGTTCTTCCACTTTTTGCTTTCATTAATGCTGGAGTAAGTTTAAAAGGAGTTAATTTAGATTCTTTAATGCAACCACTAACATTGGGTATAATTTGTGGATTATTTTTTGGAAAACAAATTGGAGTTTATGGAGGCGCTCTGTTGGCTATCAAAATGGGCATATCTAAAATGCCAAAGGGTTGTTCTTGGTTAGATATTTATGCAGCTTCACTATTATCAGGCATAGGGTTTACAATGAGCCTATTTATAGGTTCACTAGCATTTGAAGGTATCAATGAAATTAATATGGTTAGGTTAGGCGTTTTAGTTGCTTCTTTAATATCAGGTATTCTAGCTATATTAGTTTTATTAAGAAGCCTAAATAAGAAAGTGAACAGTTCATAATAATTGATTAGTTAAGAAAATATTTTAACTATTATTACCTTAAAAAATTACTTTTAGACCTGAATTTGATCACAATAAAAATTGGAAGTTCTTTTCAGCACCAGGGCTAGAACTATCTAATAGGAATGCTTCTTATGACCTTGATTATAAAACTTATATATTTAATTTGGTGTTTTATGTATGTTTTAAATACTTTTCGGTTTTTTAAGTGATAATTAAGCTTATATTTTGTTAAGAAAAAATTTAGCTAACTTTCATAGGTTTTATTTAATGCTGTTTTTAAAAAATTCTTTAGGATCCTAAGAGAAGTTACTTGTCCAAGGAAAACAGTTTAGGTAACTGATTTAATTTCTTATTTTGAATATATTTTTTAAATATATGTAAACGTGTAGGGAGTAGTATATAAGTTATAAAAACGTTATTAAGTACAAAGTCAGTGTAGGTACTTTCATAATTATTGATTAATATAATAAGTTAAAGTATAAAATAAAAATAATTAATCTGTAATTATTAAATTGTAAAATAACTATTATGAATTTAAATATAAAAATATTCTTAATTTCCTTTTTTTCTATTTTAGTTTTTCAACTAAGTATATTTGCAGAAAATAAACATAAAAATTTTATTGAAAATTGTCTTTATGATGCTCTATTAGTTGCTAAACAAGATCAAACTGTTGCTCAGATACAAGAGCTCTGCTTAGATAATGAAAAGAAAAAAATTATAAATAATGAAAATACTATTAACTTAATATATGAAGAAGAGTCAGAAGTTTCTAAGCAACTTACTATTGAGTCCATAGCTCAGGAAAATAAATATTTACTAGTCCCTCATAAGTTAAATTATGTTTTGCCAATTACCTACAATTCATCAATTAACCAGACAGTTTCAGATATAAATACTGATCAAAATGATAGTGTAGAGTTAAAATTTCAATTAAGTATAAAATCACGTATTGCTGAAGGACTTTTTTGGGGTAAGGGGGACCTTTGGGCAGCCTATACAAACTTATCTTTCTGGCAGGCTTATGATACTGAAAATTCATCTCCCTTTAGAGAAACAAATCATGAACCTGAGCTTTTCTTGGATTTTCAACCTGGTTATGAAATTGGAAATTTGACAAATAGTTTATTACGTTTCGGTGCTAATCACCAATCTAACGGTAGGAGTGGGGATAGTTCAAGGAGCTGGAATAGGATATATGCATTGTTTTTACTAGATCATAAAAAATGGCAACTTGGCTTTAAACCATGGTATTGGATAAAAGATACTGGAAAGGATAATTCTGATATAGATCAATTTCTTGGATATAGTGAAATATTTACAACCTACAAAGGAGAAATTCATCAACTTAGTCTTATGTTTAGAAATAGCCTTAGGTCGAATAGTCGTTTTGGTTTGCAATTAGATTATTCTTATCCAATAAGTGAAAAAGTTAGGGCATACTTCCAATATTATAATGGCTATGGCGAAAGTTTAATAGATTATAATGATTATTCAAATAGAATTGGGTTTGGAATACAGCTTTCTGATACTCTTTGGTAAAAAAATTATGATGCATTTTCGAATGCCTGTATATTCAAGATGCTATAGATTTATTTACAATCATCAATTAAATTAAAATTTTAGTTAAAGTTATCGTCTTTTTATTATTCAAAGTAAAAATTATTATTTGCTAAGTTAATATTAATATAGTAAATTTTGTACACTAACAAATTTTCATAAGGTTAGAATGACTGACAAGATTAATGTTGATGAAATCACTGAAAAAATAGATATAGATTTAGGATTAGCAGTTGAGCGAGTTGATAGCTGGATCGATGGTGCTATTAAACTATTACCTAATATTATTTCAGCCTTAATTATCTTTATTATATTTATATTTATAGCTAAGTTGATTAATTTTTTAGTTCGTAAATATTTTTCAAGAAAAGACAAAAGTAATCTAGGTGAAGTACTTGGAGGATTTGTTAAATGGGCTATATTTGTATTAGGATTTTTATTGTCTGCTACAATTGTAACTCCTTCATTAAAACCTGGGGACTTAATTGCAGGTCTAGGAGTGAGTTCTGTTGCTATTGGTTTTGCTTTTAAAGATATTTTACAGAATTGGTTAGCCGGTTTGCTTATTTTATTTCGTCAACCTTTTCAAGTTAATGATCAGGTAGAAGTAAGTGGTTATGAAGGGACTGTTAAAAAGATTGAAACTAGAGCAACTTTAATCAAAACTTTTGATGGTGATCGAGTAGTTATTCCAAATAGTCAAATTTATACTAATGCTATTAAGGTTAAGACTGCTTATAGATTTAGACGAAGCGAGTATGATATCGGGATTGGTTATGGTGATGACTTACAAAAAGCCTCTAAGATTATCAGTTCAATTTTAGATAAAGTAGTAGATATTGTAAAAGAGCCTGTTCCTGAGGTTTTAGTTTGGGATTTGGCAGCTAGTTGGGTAACTATTCGTGCTAGATGGTGGACTAATAGTAAAAAAACTAATTTAGCAAAAGTTAGATCAGAAGTTATTACTAAAATAAAGTTAGCTTTTGATGATGCAAAAATTGATATGCCATATGATACAAAGGTTCACTTATTCCATGATCAAACAGAAGATTTAGATGGTGACAGAAGTGCTCAACGTGAAGGTTGGCCAGCTCTTGATAAAGGCAGCACAAAGCCGCGGTGGCAAGCTGAGAAAGATTTAGATAAATAGAGTATTTTAAATATTTACACTTCTTTTAAGTTTTTTATTGATTAAGGTAGGTATGATTATAGAAATCTTAGAAATAGAATATCTTATTGTTATCTATAAGTTAATAATTGTTTTTATTTTAGCAACAATAATTGGCTGGGATAGGGAAAAAAGAGCCAAAGTGCTGGGCTCAGAACTTTTCCACTAGTCTCAGTAGCAACATGTAGTTATATCTTGATTGGGATTGATTTTTTAGAAGGGGATAATGATTCTTTATCTAGGATAGTTCAAGGATTAACTGCGGAAATAGGTTTTATAGGTGGCCGCGCTATTTTAAAAACAAAAGAATCTATTGAGGAAATTGCTACAGCAGTTAGTATTTGGAATACTGGCGCAATTGCTGGAGTAGTAGCCTTGCTCAATATCATATTGCAATTGCTTTGACCTTAATTAGCTTTCTTATTTTAAAGTATTCTAAAAAAATTAACAGAATAGGATAATAGATTAATATTTTTGGTTATTAATAAACAACTTTAGTAGATTTATATTATCTTATATGGCAAGATATTCTTAAATCAATTTTAAAAATATAAAATGGCTAAAATCTCAAAGTACTATGATGTAATAAAATTTATTCATAAGTATGGATCAAGTGGACTCGGTAACAGTTTAGAAAAAGAATTAGGAGTTAAACCTTCAGCCGATGAGGTTTCAGAAATTGATTTAAAATCTAAAAATTTAGCAGAAGATCTTTATAAATTAGGGCCAACTTTTGTAAAAATTGGACAACTTTTAAGTAGTCAATCTGACTATTTGCCAGAAGGGTATCGTCAAGCATTAGAAGAACTGCAAGACCATGTGGAGCCTGTTCCTTTTAAAGATTTAGATGAAGTAATTTTTAAAGAGCTTGGAGATAAAGCTGAAAATATTTTTTTTGAGATAGAAACAGAGCCACTAGCTTCAGCTTCACTTGCTCAAGTGCATAGAGCTACTCTTTTAAATGGAAAAAAAGTTGTTGTTAAAGTTCAAAGACCAGGTATCCGCCGACGTATGATAGAAGATTTAGAAGTACTAGCTAAGGTTGCTTCTGGCTTAGACAGAATTAAAACTACCACTTTTAGTTTTCAAGAAAACTTAGATGTTTTAAAAGATAATTTAGTCGAAGAGCTAGATTATACACGTGAAGCTAATAACATGCGTAGCTTAAAAGAATCTTTAGCTGAGTTTGAGCATATAAAAGTCCCAGCTTTTTATTCTAAATATTCTACAAGTAGGGTTATTACTCAGGAGTATATAGAAGGTATTAATGTTAGTAAGATTAATGATGAGATTAGAAATAATTATGATTTAACTACTCTGACAGAACAATTGCTCCATGCTTTTCTTAAACAAATTGTGAAAATAGGCTTTGTCCATGCAGATCCGCACCCTGGAAATATACTTTTAACTCCAGATAGCAAATTAGCTTTAATTGATTTTGGCATGGTTCTTCAGATACCTATCTCAATACAGGATAAGTTAGGTAAGATAGTTATGGCAATCTCTGAAGGGAGAAGTCAAGATGTAGCTAGCTTAACAGCTTCTATCGGGGTAAAGCAGTATGAATTTAATTCTGAAGAATTTAATCTAGAAGTTGATCAATTAGTTACTGAGAATTTAAATCTGCCACTTAAAGAAGTAAAAGCTGGTAAGGTAGTCTTAGATATAGCTAAAATTGCTGAAAAATCTGCCCTCAAACTACCAGCACAGTTTGTAGTTTTAGGTAAGACTTTAATTAAGTTAGATAATATTGGACAGTTGTTAGATCCTGAATTTGATCCCCAAAAATCGATTAGAGAAAATTTCACTAAAATTATTGATATAGAAGGACTTGATAATTTTTCTTTATCTTGGCTTTATCAAGTAGTAACAGATAGCAAAGAATTGATTTGTGAATTGCCACAAAACTTAACTGAATCTCTTAGACACTTTGCAACTGGTAAATTTAGATTAGATGTTGAGTTGCAGAATGAAAAGAATTTTATTCAGGCTATTCAGACTGTGGCTAATAGAATTTCTAATGGTATCGTAATAGCAGCATTAATTATTGGTGCTTCATTGATGTTGGATATTGAAACTGAATTTACGATATTAGGATATCCAGGCTTAGCAATTATTTTCTTTGTTTTAGCTTTTATTTTAGGTTTTTATTCTGCGGTGATCTCTATATTTAGAGATAAATAATAATGAAGAACTTTATTATTTATCTCTAGTAAGCTTATTAAAACTAAATAATTATTTTTTCCAAGGCGTTCTAAGTTTAGGTACAAATAAAGCAACTAGAAAAACTACTAAAAAAATAAAAAAACATATTTTAGCAATTCCTGCTGCCGTTCCAGCAATTCCACTGAATCCTAAAATTCCAGCAACTAAAGCTATGATTAAAAATGTTAAGGCCCAACTAAGCATAATATTTTCCTTATTAATGTTTATATTAAGATATTATATTATATTAAAAAAAACTAGCTTAAAAGTTAAATATCTTAAATTAGCTTTTTAAATCATTTTTCATATCTTTCACGATTTCATTTACATCTTGAATCTCAGGTCTAGTCGCTCTAATTAATTCTGTTAGAAAGTTTTGTAATTGGGCTGCATCTTTTTGTTTCATATTCTTTATTATAGTTGGGCCATTTGAATTAGTATAAATTTCGCTGCTAGCTGTTGAAATAAAGACAGTATATAGTCCAAATACCATATCAATAATATTACGATCTAGAAGAATATCAGAAATAGAGTCTATTGGAAAAGAAGATCTTTGTCGATGGAAGATACCATGGGTAACCACTAGATGTCCAGTTTCAATCCCATAGCTATAAGTTTTATGGTATATAAATTGATACAAAAGTCTTAATAGGGCAATAAGAATAATAAGAAAAAAAATATAAATAAAGGTTTTCTGATAAGCAATAGAAGGGTTGAAGTTCTGATTTTGGCTCTTAATATAGTATGCATAAATAAGAAAGCATAAAACAGTAGCTGAAAGTGCTAGCCATTTAAAAGATTCTCTAAAAATAGATCTCATTGGCAGTGGAAATGATTTCTTTAAATCAATGATAGGTTCATTATTCGTTAATTCATCAAGTTTTTCAGACATATCTTTAATATGTTAGAATATAGTTGTAACAATAGCAATATATCATGTATGCTTGAATCAAAATTTAATATTTTATATGTCAATAAAAGCTAAAATAATTCAAATTATAGAAGCAGTCAGTTCTAGTCTCTGGTTTATACCTTTACTTTTTGTTCTATCAAGTTTTTTATTAACTTATGGATCAATTTATTTTGATACAAATATAGCTAATCGCTTTAGTTCTAAATCTTGGTTATTTTTTTCTGCTGGAGCTGAAAGCGCTAGGGCCGTACTTTCTACTATTGCGGGTTCAATGATTACAATTGCAGGGGTAGTTTTTTCGATTACTATCGTAGTGCTTTCTTTAGCCTCTTCTCAATATGGTCCAAGACTGCTTGATGGTTTTATGAAAGATAAAATTAATCAAATAGTTTTAGGCGTTTTTATAGCAACATTTCTTTATAGTATTTTAATATTAAAAACCATTACATCTAATGAAAACGGTTTTATTCCTCACTATTCAATAAATATATCAATTTTATTATCAATTTTTTCTGTTTTATTTTTTATATATTTTATTCATCATACCTGTAAATCAATTCAAGCTAGCAGTATTATAGATAAAGTTTGTATAAGACTAAATGGTACAATTGAAAATTTTGAAGTCAAAGATAAAATTGTTATAGATGATACTAATTATCAATTGGATGAGAGCAATAACTTTTATCTGCTAAAGTCTTCAAGTACTGGGTATGTACAATATATTGATTACAATCTACTAAAAGATATATCTGAAGAAAATGAAATAATTATTAAAATTGATTTAAAACCAGGTGCATTTTGTCCAGCTACTTCAAAAATAGGAAGTTTTTATAGTAAAGAAAAAATTGATGATTCTAAACAAGAAAAAATTGAAACAGCTGTTTTACATTGTTTTAATATTGGCTTGATTAGAACTTATACTCAAGATATAGAGTATGGCTTTCACCAGCTTGTTGAAGTAGCACTTAGAGCTTTATCACCTGGAATTAATGATCCTTTTACTGCTATACTCTGTTTAGACAGGATTGCTAGTAACCTATTAGATTTATTAAGTAGGGAACTTCCATCTGGTTATAAATTTAATAACAATAAGGAAGTTGTATTAATTTATAAAACTTTTGATTATGCAGGAATTGTAGAGACTGCTTTTAGGCAAATTAGACAAGCAAGTAGTAACTCTTTAGCTGTAAGAATTAGAGTTCTAGAAGTTTGTAGTTTAATTATAGATAATGTTGATAATAAGCAAGCCGTTAAAGCTTTAAAGGTACAAATAGCAGAAACTAAAGATGCTTGTTCTAAAATGAACCTTAGTGATTTAGAGCTAAAAAATGTTCAAGAAAGATTATAAATTAATTGTCTTAAATTTAAATAAAAGAAATTTACACAGATTTGTTTACAGTCCCTAGGTAGGGATATTTTACTTTTTGGTAAGTTAATTGTCCAAATAACTTTAATTACTCTTTATCACTTTTAATTTAAATTTTTTATTTTTATTTTTATTTTTTAAATGTTAGTATATATAAATTTTCAACTTTATCTCTGGCCCAGGGGGTTCTACGTAAAAATTTTAAAGAAGACTTAAGACAAGGGTCGCTTTTAAAACATTTTATATTAATCCTTTCAGCTAGTTCATCCCAGCCGTAATATTCTTGTAGTTCGATTACAATTTTTTCAAGAGTTATACCGTGCAATGGACTATTCAACTGTTTTACTCGAATTTATTATTTTAATTTCTGCTTTTTTAACACGGATTTTGTTGTTTGCAAGAAGTGTTCCATTTAAGCTTTTCATAGCAGCTTTTGCTTCTCCAGGTTTTGGCATTTCTACAAAAGCAAAGCCCTTAGATTCTAAGGTTTTTTTATCTAACACTACGTTACAAGATTGCACAGCTCCATATTGGCTAAAAAGTTTTATTAGGTCCTCTTCTGTAGTGTTGCGATTAAGATTGCGAATTAATAATTTCATAAGTTACACCAAAAAGTATTAGGTAAAGCCAAGAGGCTGCCTTTGTATATTAAAATCTACACTAGCAGAAAGGTATTGCTTATTCAATGTAAGTCAAAATACAAAAGAACTAACCCCAATTGTTTGCCAGTTTCTTCTATATGTATTAAATTCAAATTTATTAAATAAAATTATATGAATTTAGAAAAATTAATAGATCAAATAACAAATATTAGCTCAAGTAATAAGTTAACGTTAGTTTGTATAGATGGAAAAGGTGGCTCTGGCAAATCAACGTTGGTTGAGAAATTAAATAAGCTTCTTTCAAATTCTCAAATAATTCATCTAGATTGGTTTCCTTCTACAAATTAAAACACTTTTCATATTTCTGGAACCCAAACTAAAATCGATTACAAAAGATTTTTAAATGAAGTTTTAGTTCCTTTAACTTCTGGAAAGCAAGCTAAATTTAAACAAACTCATTGGTGGAAGGAATCTACTGAAGTTATTCAAGAAGATGTTATAGAACCAAAAGGTATTGTTTTAATTGAAGGCTGCTACTCACTTAGTAAGATTTTTAGAGAGTTTATTAATTATTCTATTTTTCTTGATTGTAAAACTGAAACATCAAATCAAAGAGCTTTAAAAAGAGACGGTGAAGATATTAGAGATATTTGGAAAGCTGTTTATAATGTAACAGAAGGAGAATATATTAAAAGTGAAAAGCCTAATGAATTTGCTGATGTAGTTATAAATACAGAACTAAATGAGAGATATTTTAAAATTTGTACTAGCTAACATTAAAATTTAGTTTGTTAAAAACAGCTTAGTTTTATGAAACTGTATAGTTAAGATATAATTCTCTTAATGCATCCTAATTGTTCTGCCTAAAATTAAATATTACTAATTTATTCGCTATACATCTCGAATAATAAATTATAATAAATTATATTTATTTTTTTATAATTAACTGCTAAGTTAAGCTGCTGTTACTTAATTTGTCTTTTATTAAACTAAAGAAAAAAAGAAAAAAAGAAAAAAAGAAAAAAAGAAAAAAAGAAAGAAAGAAAAAAAGAAAGAAAATGAAAAATAACATTAAAACCTGCCTTATAACTTTTATAACTAAAGACTTAACAAAATATTTAATTATCTTATTAATTGCCTTGTTAATTTCTGCTTGCGGCGGGGGAGACACTGATGAAGAGTTAACTATTCAAGATCAAGAGATTGCTGAAGAAACTATTGAAGAAGATAACACAGAACAAGATTCAAACATTGAAGATGAATCTACTTTAGATGATAAGCCTAGCACAGAAGAAATAAGCGTTTCAAATACTTGTGGCAGTGAATCTAATCCGCTTAAGATTATGCCTCTTGGTGATTCAATTACGGAATCAGAAAAGGGTCATAATAGTTTTCGAAGGCGTTTGTGGAAACTTTTAAAATCAGCAGACTGCCAAGTAGATTTTGTTGGAAGAAAAAAAGGAGTCTCACTCGGTTATAGAAACAGCGCTCAAGCTACTCCTCCAAATCCTGATTTTGATATGGACCATGAAGCTAGATGGGATTATAGAGTAGATGAGGTACTTCCACTTATAAATAGTTCAATTGATAAATACAGACCTGATGTTGTTTTAATTCATTTAGGTACTAATGATGTTCTGCAGGGGGAATCTATATCTGGAACGGTTTCTGAAATAGAAATTTTAATTGATTCAATAAGAGCAAGAAAAGCTAATACTGCTTTTATAGTTTCAAGAGTGATTCCATGCTCAAGAGAAACAAGTAGAATTGCTAGTTTAAGTTCTAAGATTGCAAGGCTCTCATCAAAGAATACAAAAAAATCTCCAGTTATAATTGTCGATCAGTCAGCTAATTATTTTATAAGTGATAACTATGATGGGATTCATCCTGGTAATTCAGGTGAACAAAAAATAGCTGATATTTATTTTAGAGCGATAAATTCTTTATATAATTAAACTTTATTCGAAAATATATTTTATTAGGCTTGTGAATGAGGGATATAGTAACCCCTAATTGTGTACTTTGTTCTCTTACCAAAGAATTGTATTAATCAACAAAATCTTAAATCATATACGCGTATCCTTATAGGTGGCCAAAAATATCATACTTTTTGAACATTTTTTTAATTATATATTCTCCCTTGCTAATTTTTATAGGTAATATTTTTGAGTATATTTATAAATAGGTGACGAGGTAGCCTTTCAATAGCTCATAGTCAGAGTAAAGACTTCAAGCGGTTTAAACAATATTAATTAAATAAAATATATAATCATAAATTTCTCAACTACTATTTTTGAAAGTGTTTTCTAATAATCTTTTGTATTCATAAAATGATCTGAGTAAGATTTATCAAGCTTGTTAATATCTTCTAATTTCACAGATACAATATTTTGAAGAGTTTTATCTTTAATATTTAGTTCTCTTTTAGTGTGGCTCTTTATTGTTTTTTTCTCATCTTTTTTATTAAAAATCTCAATTTTTTAGTTTTATTTTTTTTAAATTTAATTCTAAGATATAATATTTACCTTTTCTGCCAGTGTTATTAAATTTATTGATAATTACTTGAAAGCTATTTGTTGAGGGATTTAATCTTTTAATTACTTTAAGTTTTTAATTTATTTCTTTAGCTTCATCATTGACATCAGCTGAAAGTTTAATCATTTCATTATATTTTTCTTTATTATTTTTTAATTCCCTATCAATAAAATTTCTTATACCTTGCTCAACACCAGAATCGAAAATATCTTCTACGTCAATATTAACTATCGGATTGTTTATATACACGTTTAGTTGTTTCTGTGTAAAATTTTGATATGTATTACTTTTTCTGTCACTCTCATCTCTCTTTTTACTTTTTCTGTAAATATACTCAGTTAAATCTGATAACTTTACATTTTCTTTTGAAAAATCAATTTCTTTAAAAACACTTTCTGCTATGGTTTTACCTCGTCTGATTCCTTTATTCTTAAATTGAATTTTTAGCATTGATTTTATTTTATTATATTCCATTTTTCTTTTTCCAACTATTAGTAAATATTTTCCAAAAGCTGTTTTTGATATATTAAATGTATACCTCTGTATCCAGCTCTTTATTAATTATTATGATAATCATCAAGACGTTTTAGCTTTTTCATTTTTTACAACTAATCTTATTACGGTAATATCTTCTAGAGTACTAAGTCACAATGTACTATATCTTTTAGTTATAGATGATAATAACCTAGCGTGTTTGAAAAGCTGTTTCGCCATTCAGGTAAACTTGATTTTTCTTTCTTGTTTAATATTTGATCTTTTTTAAGAATTTCACCAATTAGATCAATTTGTCTTTTACTTGTCATATGTAGATATTAACATTAAAGCTTTTTTTTAGGAAGAAAAAAAAACTTTAATGTAGCTAACCTGCTGATATTATTCATTGGGGGTGCTAAATATTGGTTATATTTAGCTTATTTAAGTGTAGAAAAAGTATTATTTTGACTGTTTTAATTTATTTATTTACCGAGCAATAATTTAAATTTAACCTCTATATTTTAATTGAAGTCCTTTAAGAAAATTACGAAGAAGTTGGTTGTTACACTCTCTATGATGCTTATGAGTATCTTTTCTAAATAAAGCACTAAGCTCATGTTTGCTAATTTTAAAGTTATTTAATTCTAATATATTTAAAATATCTTCAGCTTTTAAATTAAGAGCAATTTTAATTTTCATAAGAATGGCATTGTTTGTTAAATCCGTTTCTTCTCTTGGCTCTTCAGCATCTTTTTTGCCGCGCCGGTCAATAATTAAGCCATTTAAAAAATTGGCAAGAACTATATCTGTACATTCTTCTTGCTTGGCATTCTCATCCTGTCTTAATAAATTAATAATTTCTTCTTGAGTTTTTTTTACATTTACAAAAGAAAATATCTCTATCATCTTACTGTCTTTGTAATCAAATACATATCTTAGTCTACGTAAAATATCATTATTAGTCATAGTGAACCTAAAAACTATTAACTAAAAATAGCTCTAGTTAATTTGGATTAAGCTAACATATGTTTATATAGTATTCAAATTTAAAATTTATAGAGCTCTCTAAATTTTTAGTTAATAAATTATTAAGTAAGTTGCTCAGATTTAATAAATTAAGATAATAATCCCTATATCCATTTATATTTTCTTATTTAGCAAAATTACTCAGATACTTGCCATATGTATGAGCTTCACATATTATCCAAATCACTATGGAAAATCTTCTTAAAAATATTTCAGAAACTATTTCTAATTGGGGCTTTTTAGCTGAATACAACAACTTAATAGCTCGTTTAATTCTAGTTATAGGAGTTATTATATTAGCTATTATCGCTAACTTTATAGCTAAACGCTGCATTCTTAAATTAGTTAAGACCCTAATTGAAAAATCAAAAAGTACTCTTGATAATATTTTACTTAATGAACGTCTTTTTCAGCGTCTTGCTTATCTAGCTCCTGCATTAGTTATTCATCTTGGAATTGGAATTATTTTTCCAGATCAAGAAATACTGAAAGAACTTTTACACAGAATTGTTAATGCATATATGATATTTGTTACTGCATTGGTTGTGGATGCTTTTTTTAATATCGGGTTAAAGATTTATGACAGGTTTCCTTTATCACGTGAACGCTCAATCAAAGCTTACATACAAGTTGCTAAAATAGCTCTTTATATTATTACAATAGTTTTTATAATCGCAATGTTAATGAATAACTCTCCTTGGAGGCTTCTTAGCGGTTTAGGCGCAATGACGGCAGTACTAATGCTTGTGTTTAAAGATTCAATTTTAGGTTTTGTTGCAAGCATCCAGCTTGCTGGAAATGATATGCTTCGAAAAGGAGATTGGATAGAAATGGCTAAATATGGAGCTGATGGAGATGTTATTGATATCTCTTTAACAACTGTTAAGGTACAAAACTGGGATAAAACTATTACAACAATTCCAACTTATGGGTTAATTTCAGATTCTTTTAAAAATTGGCGCGGGATGACAAGCTCTAGCGGGAGAAGAATTAAACGTTCTATTTCTATTGATATGAATTCAGTAAAATTTTTAAGTAAACTTGAAATTGATAAGTTAAAAAAAATTAAGCTTTTGTCAAATTATTTAACCAAAAAACAAAAAGAGCTAGCAGAGTATAACCAAGAACAAAATATAGTTGATGATCTTGATATTTTTCCTACTAATAGTCCTAATAGTCGAAACTTAACTAATCTTGGAACCTTTCGTGCCTATGTTAAAGCATATCTTAATGCTCATCCTGATATTCATAAAGAGATGACACTTTTAGTAAGACAGTTAGCACCAAGTGCTGAAGGTATTCCAATAGAGATTTATGCATTTAGCGAGGATAAAAACTGGGCTAATTACGAACGTATTCAGGCTGATATTTTTGATCACTTATTAGCTATTTTATCCCAGTTTGAACTACGTATTTTTCAAAGCCCAAGTGGGCAGGATTTTCAGATGATAAAATCTTAGTTATCACTATCTTAATATGTTTCATATGCTATTCTTATTAATATAATCTAACACTATTTAATATAAATAATTATGACTTTTGATTCTTTTAACTTTCATCCTAAAATAGCCGCTGGTATAAAATCTGAAGGTTTTACAACGCCGACACCAATACAAGCAAAAGCAATTCCAGCAGTTCTTGAAAGAAAGGATATACTAGGAATAGCTCAAACTGGTACTGGAAAAACAGCAGCTTTTGTTTTACCCATTCTTGAGCACTTAATGAGTGGTAATAGGGGGAAAGCTAGAGTTTTAATTATAGCGCCAACTAGAGAACTCGCTGTTCAAATTGAGGAAGTTTTAAAAAACCTAGGAAAAGAAGCAAATATTAAAAGTATCTTAATTTTTGGTGGTGTTAATATTGCTCCTCAAATTAAAAAGTTAAGACTCGGAGTTGATGTAGTTGTTGCTTGCCCAGGAAGATTATTAGATCATATAGAAAGAAAAACTATTAATTTATCTAAGATTGATACTTTAGTTTTAGATGAAGCAGATCAGATGTTTGATATGGGTTTTTTACCTGCAATTAAAAAAATTGTAAAAAAAATACCAACAAAACGTCAAACTTTATTATTCTCAGCTACTATGCCTGATAATATTAGATCTTTAGCTAATCAGATTCTTACTAATCCTGTAACTGTTGAAATTGGAAGAATTGCACCTCCAACAACTATTGATCATTCACTTTATCCAGTGGCTCCAGATCAAAAAAAGGAATTATTAAAAGCTTTATTAAAAAATATTACTGTTGAATCTGTTTTAGTTTTTACTAGGACTAAACATAGAGCAAAAAAGTTAGCTGTACATTTAAATGAGGTTGGTTATGAAACTACAGCATTGCAAGGAAACCTTTCTCAAAATAGAAGAACTGAAGCTATAAAAGGATTTAAATCAGGTAAGTATAAAGTCTTAGTTGCAACAGATATAGCAGCAAGAGGAATTGATATTTCTAGCATCTCTCATGTTATTAACTTTGATATTCCTGGAACTGCTGAAACATATACTCATAGAATTGGAAGAACTGGCAGGGCTGAGAAAAAAGGTGAAGCATATACTTTAGTAAGTAATGAAGATACTAAGATGATAAAAGCTATTGAAAAGTTATTAGGAAAAGCTATTAAAAGACAAGAACTTGAAGGGTTTTCTTATGAAAAAGATACTACTTCAACTATAAAGAAAAAAACTCAAGGTAATTCACGCAGGTCTTTTAAAAGTAAATTTTCAAAAAGTGGTTCTAGAAATAAAAGTTCTAAAAACAAAAGTCAAAATAAAGGTCAAAGTAATAGACGAAGAAGTGGAAATCGTTAAATTAATCAATTATTTAGGTCTCTAATAGGATAGATTTTGTTTTTTACTTTTTCGATTCTTATGTTATCTTTTCTACTTAATGCAGTTTAAAAGAAGATTTTGCAAATAGTATAATTGAAAAAGTAGTTAATGCTAATGCTGGTATGAAGTCCTTTAAAAATGAATCAATTAATTATGTTTATTTTAATAGTAGCTCTGATGGTAGGGTTGATTTGTCAGAAGAAGGGTAATTAATAGCTGAAGAAAAGTCTTATTCTAAATACGCTTTAGGAGAAAAATTAATAAATAGTCCTTTTAATTTAAATTTAGTTAAATAAACAGATACTTTCTTCTTTACAATAGTAATTTTAATATTTAGGTTAAAGGTAAAGGTAAAGGTAAAGGTAGAGGTAGAGGTAGAGGTAGAGGTAAAGGTAAAGGTAAAGTCATAAGGTGAAAAGTTATATGAAAACAATTATATTAAATAAAACAGGAAACGTAGAAAATTTAGAATTTACAGATATTGAAAAACCAGTAGCAAAAGAAAATGAAGTATTAATTAAAATTAAAGCTTTAAGTATCAATCCAGTAGATATAAAGGTTAGAAGCTCTGATCAATTACTTGAAATGATTTGCGGACAAGAACGCCCTTTAGTTTTAGGTTGGGATTTAGCTGGGATTGTCGAATCTATTGGTAGTGATGTGAAAACTTTTAAAAAAGGAGATCATGTCTTTGGGATGGTAAATTTTCCAGGGCGAGCAAATGCTTATGCTGAATACACAACATCTCCTGAAAATCATTTAGCCTTAATGCCTAAAAATGTTTCTTTTAGTGAAGCTGCTGCTACAACTTTAGCAGCTCTTACTGCGCTACAAGTTTTGCAAACTAAAATTACAAAAGGAGATAAGATTCTAATTCACGCTGGGTCTGGTGGTGTTGGACATTTTGCTATTCAAATAGCAAAATCATTAGGAGCTTTTGTTATAACTACTTGTTCAGATAAAAATAAAGATTTTGTCTTATCTTTAGGAGCTGATCAGCATATAGATTATAAAACTATAAAATTTGAAGAAGTTTTAACTGATATTGATTTTGTTTTAGACACAATTGGAGGAGAAACTTTATTAAATTCAATAAAAGTTCTTAAAAAAACTGGCACTGTTATTTCACTTCCAAGTCCTGAATTTTTACCTGAAGTTACAATTGAAGCTGAAAAAAAAGAAGTAGATGCTTCTTTCTTTATGGTAGAGTCAAACCAAAATGATATAAATACTTTAAAAAAGATGCTTGAAAATGAAGAGATTAAGCCATATATTTCTAAAACATTTTCTTTTGATCAGATAAGTAAGGCGCACTTAGAAATAGAATCTGGAAGAACTGTTGGAAAAATAATTATTGAGCTATGAAGATTAGTAAATGAAAATAAAAACAATTTTTACTGATTTAGATGGAGTTATAAGGATTTGGGGCTCATATTTATTAGATTTAGAAATAAAATTTAATATACCAAAAAATTCAATTTCAAAAATTTTATTTTCTAAAAACCATCTTTTGCCTGCAATAACAGGAAAGATTACTTATCATAAATGGTTTACAGCAGTAGCTAAAAATCTTAATCAGAAATATGAAATAGAAAATTTTAATAATTTTTTAGAAGAGTTTTCTATGCCTTCGCAAAATTTTAATATTAATAAATTAATTCTAGAAAAGTATAAAGAACTTTTTCCTTTAGCAAAAATAGTTTTAGTTACAAATGCAACTAGTATTTTAGAAACTAATCTTAATAAGACTATAATCCCATCTTATCTTGATTTAATAATAAACTCTTATGATCTTGGTTTTGCAAAACCAGATAAAAGATTTTATTTAAAGGCTTTAGAATTAGCAAATACAGATGCTAAATCAAGTTTATTTATTGATGATCATAAAATAAATGTTGATGCTGCAAAAAAACTTGGTTTTAAAACTATACATTTTCAAGATCCAAACCAGTGTATAAAAGAGCTTGAAGAGTATAAGAGTATATAATGAATGATTACGGCCCAATATATAAAGAAACTCAAATAGCCTTAAGTAAAGATTCTCTGCCTTTTATAATCGAGCCTTGGAATACTATTACAGCTATTTTTTTTATTTTTATTTCCATCTATTGGCTAATTAAAATAAGTAAATCAAAAAATAAAAAAGATTTATTATTTTTAAAATTTGTTAGTTTCTTATTGCTAATTGGCGGAGTAGGAGGAACTCTTTATCACGGCTTTAGGAGCCATAATATATTTTTAACTTTAGATTGGGGACCGATTGTGATTATAGCTTTATCTTTAGTATCTTGGATAATATATAAATTAACTAATAATATTTTCAAAACTATTATCTTAAATCTTTTATCCTTTATATTAATTTTTGTATTAACGTATTTTTTGTCAAATTACTTACCAAGTTCAATAGGGATAAGTATAGGCTATATTTTTCTATCTTTATATATAATTATTCCAATAATAATTTATTTAAGTAAAAATAATTTTAAACATTTTAATATTATCTTTTTTTCTTTTTGTTGTTTTATTATAGGATTTATCTTCAGAACAATTGATTTTAATAGTGATTTTATAATGGGTACTCATTTTCTTTGGCATATCTTTGGCCTGCTTGCCACGCATTTGTTATTTATTTTTATAGCTAAGTTAAGCAATGAGTCATAAGCCCTTAATAATACTATACATTTATCATCCTAAAAATTCATCATAAATTGAGTAG
>Ga0114953_1000372_pt1 | contig 33219 bp, 40 predicted proteins | sample SidtaG_FD_87298 | JGI IMG/M metagenome (GOLD analysis project Ga0114953, IMG submission 87298) | Marine algal microbial communities from Sidmouth, United Kingdom - Sidmouth_Male2 metaG | ecosystem: Host-associated > Algae > Red algae > Unclassified | place: Sidmouth, United Kingdom | collected...
AATTTTTCGCTATCCCCCCGAACCCCCCCCCCCCCCCCCCTCCCGGCCGTGAGGTAGCTCGTTGTTTACTTCACGCCTGTCCCTCAAACCCTACCTCGCTGTGTGGAGGCGTTCCCCCCTCACACCTCGCCCCTCCTGTGACGAGATTTGCAGACGGTGGAAGACCACTCCACTGTCTCAGAGCCCGTGGCTGTTGCGACAGCGGTGCAGCAGCGGTCTTAAATCGGGCCTTGTACAGAAGCGCGTGCCGTAGCAGACGCAGGCGCTTCATTTGCTTCGGTGCAGGTGACCAACCAATCGGCAATCCCCACTTGCCAGGCATTTCTTGATGGTCTCATGGCAGGCAAGTACGGCGGGGATCAAGATACGGTGGTTATTGAGGCCATTGCCCATGCAATTCTTGTGCGAGGCGAACGCCCGGAGATCCACCTCAAGAACAAAAATGGGCAAGTGCGAGAGCACGCACGCCAGCTGCCACTGCACAAGGCTCTTGTGAGAAAGAGCTGGCTCAGCAAGAGCCTAGCCGCATTTCTTCGGGTCCACGCAACGGCGCGACGGTAGGTGGCCCCAAAGTCGCACGGTCGGACGCGACCCTTGCGCACACGAGTGCTCCTCTCTGCGGCAGAGAAGGTGGGCCCAGTGGCTGCTCTGTCAATAAGCCACATCGTCTTTAACTGTTGGCGGATTTCTCTTGGAGGATTGAAGCCCGCAAGGAGATGTACGGCCTGCCTAGAAACCTGTTGGTCGTTTCTGGCACTGACGCACACCTCGCGTCCCTGGCGGCTGCCGTCCAGGAGAAAGTCGTCTCCTTGTGCGAGGCGGTCATGTTCATCGACAGGGCCGTGCGCGGAGCCCTGCTGACGCCCACCCCGTCCGAGCACGGACCGGCTGTATGTGGCCTGCGGGGCTCGCCTCCATCTCCGGTGCAGGACGTGCAGTTTACGCTGGCGCTGGACAAGGGCGGGGATCCTGGGACGGTGAAGATTTTCGGCACACTTATGAGCCAACCCCACTCCAATAATCCGACGAATACCTCCTTTGTGGGCGTGTGTCCTTGTCTGTATGACAAGTACGATGGCCTGGCTTTGATTCCAGAGACCAACATTCCTCAGGTCGATGAGCTACTACTGGACGGAGTCTGAGTGACTGGTGTGCGTCGGCCCATGCGACTGCTCCGGGGTAGTGACTACGCTGCACCGTGCGATGTTTTCGGCGATAACGGTGCGTCTGCGACGCATCCCTGCCTATTATCCAGGAGCACACGGTCTCGAAGCGGTGCGCAAACGGCGTTAGACGCGGTCTATGGGACACTTCAATAAGTTTTCGTCAGTAGGCACCTAGGGGAGGCGATCCCCTACTACGACCGTACGGAAACTGACGGCGGAAAGCAACCTGTGGGCCAGCCTGGAACTTCCGAGCACCGCTTCTCTGTGGAGCGGAGCCCGCTACTTGCGATCAAACCGAAGCATTTCGTTCCAGTTGCTCTGCAGTCGACCCAAGGAGTGAACCGCCGGTACTTGCGCCTCGCAATTGAGATGGTAATAGTGTTCCGGACCGCGGGTGTCGGAGCTTTCACTGGAGGCGTAGGAATAACTACGATCCGCCGGCACGCGGCCGTCATCTGGGCATTCGGGCTCCATTGGCTGCCTCTCCGCGCCCTGAGGGCCTTCCGGCACGCCGCGTCCACTGCCGATTGACGCCCGTGCCACTGCCACGGCCAATCATGTGCCTGCGTGACCCCCGTTCCAGGCCGCTTTGGCACGCCCTCCGCAGCCACGAAGATTGCCCGGGCTCGCCACAATTTTACTGCTCTTCACAAATCTCAGCATCACATCATGCGACCTGTTGTGACCGTTCCTCCTTATATTAATCAGGTGGACCGCGGACCACCGACCACATGCCCAGCACCCCTTCAGGTGGGTCCCTCGGGCGGCCGCGCGGGCTCGCTCTCCGACTGCGCGCGCGCGGTGGTCTGGGTGCCCGCCCAGCAACGTTGGTTGTGCACCCACTGCCTGGGGCCCGGCCTGCTCGCCCACCGTCCTCTTTCCTCCTCTCCCCGGCGGCACGTGGCCACATGGTCGTACGCCGCATCCTCGCCCCATCACCTCCGGACGTCGGGGGGTGAGAACTCACTCTCGGCCTACACCGTTGAATCCCCCTGGCCTCTCCGCACCCGGCTCCCCTCGACGACGCTCTCTTCGGCTTTACCCCTCTCCTTGCGCCGTTTGCGTGCCTACTCTTCCCCCACGCATTCAATCCACCAACCTCCGGCACTCCCCCGTCTCCTCCCGCCACCCTCCTCTACCTGCTCTCGAACGGCCCCCGCACGGCCGCCCGGTGGCCTGTGACCGCCCAGCCGGCGGCGGCTGGGCGGCACCGCACCACCGTTGGTCCTGTTGCCTGCTCTTGTGGTTGACATGGTCTCCAAGGCGGTGCGTGAGACGCACGCCAAGCTGAAAGAGAACATCAACCGTTTGGTCGGGAACCGTATGACACCGGCGTCCGAAGCCAAGACCGAGGTCTTGCTCGAACTGGTGGAACATTTTGCCATTGACAACCCGACGATCAACTTCCACTGGCACTTGTCCGGCTACGACCTCGGCGGCAAGGTGTTTTGGGTGCCCATCTGCGAGGATCAGGTCGTCTAGGACAGCCCTGCCAAGCGCGTGCTCAACATGGTCTACCGCTACATCGAGAGCGCGGACAGCATGCTTGCCGGCTCCACAACTTTACTGGAGGCAAAGCCCTGGCTTGCTCGTGCTAATAATCGGTCATTCAAGAAGTCGCGCCCGCGTGGGCTTCTACCTTCGGCTTTCAACCTCACTGCTTCGAGCACACCGCTAGCGGCGGGAGCTCCCTCGACTGGAGGAGCATCACCCGACGCACCCCCCCCGTCTACTTTGTCGGATGATCCCGTCGGCGCGGACGGCAACCGTACGGGCAGCGACGACGCGGCAACCGACGATGACGCGGGCAGCAACAACTCGGCCACCGACACGGATGATGAAATCCATTCGAGGGCGGTTCCAACGGGCGGCCGCAACCGGCCGTCGGCAACGACCTGCCCCGAGACCGCCACCGCGCCTCTGCTGGTCATCCCGAGCATGGCCACTAAGAACGTGGTGATGGAGTTTTTGACAGGGTCAAGCAAGCCGCTGACGCTGATGAGGACCATGGTACCTGCAGTGGTCAAGAGTGTGTGCAGCGGGGCCTCCGTCGCCAAGATCCGGGGCAGCCGCCGCTGGTGGCCCAAGACGGACAAGGGCGAGTTGTGGGAACAAACCGTCGAGGTGGACAACAAACTGCTGCGCGCGGCGGACAAGACCAAAGGCCCGACCGACGGCGAGACGCTGGTGCACTTGCGCAGAATGCTGGCCACGCGCTCGGCGCCCGCCACGAAGAGGGTGGCCGACATGCTGCTGATGGTCGAGAGGGGGCCCAATGCCAAGGTGACGCTCATCAAGTACAACCTCCGGTTGAAACGGACGCAGCAAGGCCGCACCGTGACAATCGCGCCGATGGCAGGCATCGCCATTGCGTCTGCAGAGCCTGCCGGCCAAGGCCAGCCCACTGCGCCAGCCGGCCACAGCCAGCCCTCATCGCAAACTGGCCAAGGTCATCGCACGGCGCCCGGACCCGCTGCCGTCGCGCGTCCCCAGGGCCTCCGCCTATCGCTTGCCGCGGCTGCGGCGGCGAGCGAGAGAGCACAAGAAAATGCACCTGGCTCCGGGAATGGGCTCCGTCATTCTGGGCTTTCGCATGGACCACGTGCTGTGGCGCTAGCGTTCGACCAGACGCGTGTGCGTGAGGCACTAGCGGCCGCCAAAGCCGCGATTGAAGAAGGCGCCGCGGTCGGAACGGCGGCGGCAGGGACTGCGGTGGCAAGGCCGCCTGCGTTAAGACCCGCGTTTAGAAGCACGCTGGCGGCACGGCGAGCGGCAGCACCCCCGGCGGCGGTGAGTACGCCTGCGGCAAGGACGGTGGCGGCACCAACGGCGGCGGCAATGCTGCCGGCGGTAACGACGGCAGCGGCACCAACGGCGGCGACAAGGCCGCCTGCGGCAAGGACGGCGGCGGCACCAACGGTGGCCGCAAGGCCGTCTGCGGAAAGGAAGGTGGCTGCACCAACAGCGGCGGCAATGCCGCCTGCGGGAAGGACGGCGCTTCTACATACGGCTGCAACAACGCCGACCGCGGTACAGACGGCGGAGAAAAGGCCGCCTGCTGCAAGGTCTGCGTCCACCAGCACGGCTGCGGCACCAACGGCGGCATCGCCAATGGCGTCGGCAAAGCCGTCTGCGGCAAGGACGGTGCCTCCAAGCACGGCGGGGGTACGCACGGTGACGGCACCAACGGCGGCGGCAAGGCCGCCTGCTGCAACGTCTGCGTCCACAAGCACGGCTGCGGCACCAACGGCGGCATCGTCAATGGCGTCGGCAAAGCCGTCTGCGGCGAGGACGGTGCCTGCAAGCACGGCGGAGATACGAACGGTGACGGCACCAACGGCGGAGGCAAGGCCACCTGCAGCAAGAACGGCGTTGACGGGCACGGCGGTGGCACCGACGGCGGCGGTACCGACGCCGTCGGAAATGCCATCTGCGGAAAGGACGGCGCCTGCAAGCACGGCGTGGGTACGGACGGTGACGGCACCAACGGCGGCGGCAAGGCCACCTGCAGCAAGAACGGCGTTGACGGGCACGGCGGCGGCTCAGACGGCGGCGGCACCGACGGCGTCGGCAAATCCGTCTGCGGCAAGGACGGCACCTGCTGGCACGGCGGGGGTACGAACGGTGGCGGCACCAACGGCGGTGGCAAGGCCGCCTGCTGCAAGAACGGCGTTCACAGGCACGGCGGTGGCACCGAAGGTGGCGGAACCGAATTTGGTGGCACCTGCGGCTTCGGCTCCAGCGGTAGAGGCACCGACGGTGGCGGCAGGAGCGGCGGTGGCACCGATGGTGGCGGAAAGAGCGACGGCGGCACGGACGCTGGCGGCAACGATGTCGGCGGCAAGGACGTTGGCGGAAAGACCTGCGGTGGCAGGGGCGGCTGTGTCAAGGGAGGGGGCGGCAGGGACGCACAGGATGAGGCCGAAAACGCCGGGTGGGGCTGCGGCGTCGACCATTGCGGTTGCCGCTGTGGCTGTGGCGGTTTCGACGAAACCATCGCCTGCTGCACCGCCGCGTACTCAGCGGCCTCCGACGGCGGCACCCCTGGCATTTACAACGCTTCCTCAGCCATTTCCGCTGCTGACGCCGATGGTGGAAGACTCCACGTGGGCGCGGTTGCCCCCTACGGCGAAAGAGGTCCAGGCAGCAAATTTGCCGTGCGCGCGCGCGCTGCTGCCAAGATCTTCTCGTGCCGTCGGATCGGCGGCCGCTGCGAAGGCGACGCCATCGTCGACTTCAACAGAGAGCAGGAACGAGCAGTCCAGAGCGTCAACTGCGGCGCTGTCGGCAACAACGGCAGCGTCGTCTCATATGCCACCCCCGACTGCGTCTACGGCGTTTTCTGTGTTGCCGGTGGTGCCCACCGCCATCGGCGTCCATGCGCGGCCGCCATCCGCATCGCTGCCGCCGTCCTCGAAAAACGCGAGCGCTTCCGTCCCTGCTGTCGAGCCCTCTTTCGGTTCTCCCCTGAGACTACAGTCCCAAGCCCCGCCCCCCGAAAACCCGTTCACCGTCTCACCGACGCCCGACTCACCGGAACCCGGCGGTCCTCTCGCCGATTTACCGGCTCCCGACGAGATGCCGCACGACGAGATGCCGCTTAACGAGCGGCTGCTCCACAAGCTGCCGCCTGAGGCAGTCCAGGAAGGCAGAACGGCACATCTGGCGGGTCCTCCTGCCCCGCCACCCAAGCGGCCCACGGCTGCAGCCCCACCACGGCGGCTAAGGGTGGCAGCAAGGACGTCGGCAGTAACTGCCGCCCCTTCCGTGAGGTCGATGCCAGCGAGGCAGCTGGCAGAAGCCGCTGCGGCTGGCGCATCCAAATCGCAGCCGGCCCCAAGACGGCCGCCAGCGGCCAGGCCGCCGCCGCCGGCCAAGCCACCTGCGGTGCCCAAGCCGCCCTTGGCCCAGACGCCAGAGACCCAGCCGCCGCCAGCGGCCAAACCGCCGCGGCCGGCCAAGCTGCCATCGGTTCCTAGGCCCCCGTCGGCCGAGCCGCCAGTGGCGCGCAAGGTGCGAGTGGAATCTAAGCCGCCGCTGCCGCCCAAGCCGCCGTTGCCGCCCAAGAAGAATTCCGCGCCATCAACAAGGGGTGCGCACTCCAAAGCGAAGCGCAGCGAAAAGGACGCCCGCAATGGCGACGCGGGGGACCACCAAAGCGTCGGCGCCGGCTCCTCAAGAGCGAAACCCCGCGACTACACCGACACCAGTTGCGCGCGGAAGCCGCGCGCCGACTTCCACGACGGCGTCCCCCCCAAGGCCTTCACTCTCCGGCAATGCGGCGGCAGTGGCCGCCATGAGTGCCGCGCTGACCCCGTCGCCACCGCCAGCGACGGGCGGTACGTCGGCGAGGGAGGACGGCGAGGCTTCCGCAAGCCCGATAGCTGGACGGGGTGGAGACCAGGTGGCCCGTCGTCGCGGTTCAAAGCGACCACGAGCTAGCCCTGGCGACACTGTGCGCAATGCGGAAGAGCCGGCCCCCAAGTCTTTGCGGAGAGCGTCGGCCGCCAAGTCGGCGCCACAAGAGCCAGCGAAGAAGCCGATCGGACGGTCGCCCCGTAAGACGGGGCGCGGCGGTCAAGGGCGTTGAAGATGCGGACTGACGTGTTCTTGCCGTGTCTATGTTGGCGTTCATCATGTTTCTCTCCGCTTGACCTTTTGGACTGCTTTGTACATTGAGTGTGTGCAGGCAATGGTAGGCGCTTCATCATGCAATGGACAGCTCAATGACAGAAAAACATGCCTCGCCGCGCTCTGCTGCCAAGCGTACGGTTCCTGGATGGGACTCACACACAACGCAAGTCAGCTCCAGGAATAAGACGAATTCAACGATGAAGCGGTTTGTATTTTCTCCTGGAGTTAGTATCCATCGTCGTCAAAGTGCAGCAGTCTCATATAAATATGAAGAGAAGTACTTCATATGATCACGTTCTATGGCAGGCCTGACCCCAAAGTACGGTGGACGCAAAAAGCGCTTGACCGCCTTTTTGGGAGTTGCCCCACAGCGTGCCTTTCAGGGGGCGGGTGGGGGGGCTGCTCGGGTCGTCCTCGAGGCGCGCACGGTAGTCGCAGGCACCCGCCTCCATCGGGCAGCATATCATGCCACCCGCTGGCCTCGTTCGTCCTCAGCATCCTCTCCTTGTCCCTCGCCATCTGCCCCGCTCATGTGTGCGCTTCTCTATCCGGCCCCCCCCCCTCATCCCCGTTTCCTCCACTTCACTTCGCTTCCTCATTCCTCGCCTTTCCCATCGTCCCTCTTACTCCACTCTCCCTGACCATGGACGCCCCCCACATTCCGGTCTGCCTCCACACTGACCGCACCGCGCCCTTGACGCACCCGATGTACCAGGCGGCGGTCAAGCGCGGGGAGGCGCACCCAGCCGTCACCCCCTTCATCGCTCACGAATTTTTGCGCATGGTGGCAACCCACGTCATCAAGCTGGTGCCGCCACCCAACCAAGCGAACATGTTCAAGGCGCAGCGTTTTTTGCGGACCGTGCGGGAGGGGTGCTTTTCGCGTCCTGCGTTTTGTATTTCGATCTGTGAACTGCATTTTGTGCCGGTGGGCGAGTCAGACACCGAGTATCGTAGGCTCCTCCGCGGGGTTGTCGCTGAGTTTGCGGGTAGTGTCTGGGACGTGATGTACCGCGCTGACAGTGCGTGCAAGGAGCACGGAGGTGCGGCGGGGGCGGACGACGACGTGCATCCGCAGTCACACGCCTGCTTTGAGTAGCTCGAGTCTGATTACATATGTCCATATCTTCTTTGTCCACTACTTCATTAATGCTGGCTACGTTCGAGAGCCCGAGGGGATACATGCTATATCATGGGTGGAGTTCTCGTCAACACACCCCACCGTCCTACCCCAGCCGGCGACGCGTGCAAGCGACGACGAGAATCACATTTCTGTCCGACATCCCACCCGCGTAGCCGACCTGCAGCTTCTCCATCTAACGCCGCCACGCTGACGGCTACGTCAGACCGCATCGTCGGTCACAGCCATATCCGCCACCACAACAGCCGCCGGTCGGCGCACGACCGCCCGCTGCACGACGAAGTGCGCGGCCGTCGCGACAGGCACACAGCCACCGGACGCCTCCTCCATCTAAATGGCCATCGCCTTGTCGGACGCGATCGTCTTGGCGCGTCGTTGGCCCCAACGACTGTAGCGGCAGCGCGCCTACCTTTGTCGGCCAACGGAGAAACCTCAGCATGGTGTGCGCCGCCCGGCGTGCCGACGCGTTGGCAGGCGCCTGTAGTACAATGGATCGCGATCGCTTCGGAGAGGAGGTAAGTAACGGCCGTCCTCGCCGCTCGTGCGTCACCCTCTATGGGACTCGAGGTCCAGGAAGTCAGGCCGACCGAAACGCCAAGACAAACAGGCACGGTTTACTTGCCGGCGACGACGGTGCCTGTTACCGTCGTCGCCCTTCGTTCTAAAAGGGCGGAAACCGCTGCGCGGGGACCGGGGCCACTAGTTGGCCCGGTCCCGCGCTGCCAAATACCTACGATGCAGATATTTCCCTCCAATGCATGACACTCCCCAATCTGGATTGACCCGCCCCGCTGTCAGCACATGACCAGCCGACGAGCTCACCCGGGCACGCGCGCCGGGGGCGCTCACAAGCCGCAGCGGCACGCCACAAAGACGACACACCACCGGCCGGCCGGCTTCCGCGAGCCAGCGCCCACAGCCACCAGTACAGCGCCTCTGGTGTATTACTACAGCGCCGTAGGCACCATCAGGAGCGTGCCATAAGCCACTTCGACCATGTTGCAGGCCACCAGAATGTCTTGGCCGAATGCCTGATCGCCGATGGCGGCCGCGGCGGTGGGCGCAACGTCCGACTCCACCACCGCTAGCGTGTCAGCCGGCGCCACGTCAGCGGGCGTTGTGTTGCACGACTGGTTGCAGTTCGCCGCTTTCCCCTTTATGGTGGCCAACACCTGGGCTTCTGCGGTCAGCTGGGCGACAACGGGGGCGGCGACGGTCACGGCTACGCCTGCTCCGACCCACACAGCCGCACCGGCCGGCCGCGAAAGCACATAAGCAGCGGACGCGAGCTTGCCTTCGGCCGGCAGGTTGGCGCCGACTTCGGCGGCGGTGGACGCCGCCACGCCCGCCCCCAGCCACATCGTTGCGCCCGCGGGTGGCGGCGGGCGGCCGCGCACACCGTCTTGATGGCGACGGCCTCGTCGACGGCGGTCGGTCAGTGGCCGACAGGGGCGGCGGAGGGATGCGCTCGTCGTCGTCGGCTGCGTCCCACTTGTTGGTGGCAACCGCCTGGTCGGCGCTGGTCGGCTGAGCGACGACTAGGGCGTTGACGGTCGCGGCCACATTCGGCCGTATCACCGCCACCGCGTCGGCGTGCCAAACGTCGGAGGGAGGGCGTGAGCTACCAGACGGGCCACGACCACGTCAGCCTGCTGCCGGTAGGCGTGCGTCGCTGGCCATACGGGCAGATTGCCGTTGGCCACCTATACCGTCTTGTTGGCCACAACCCCGTCGGCGGCGGTCGTAGAGGCGCCGACGGCGGCGGTGTCGGTGGGCACCATGTCCATCCCCACCACTGCCGCCGTTTCAGCCCGCAACATGTCGGCAGGCGTGGTGGACAGGATAGGCTCGTCTGCGGCGACCGCCTCTTCCTTGTTGGTCGCCATCGCCTCGTCCTTGGCTGTCGGCTTGGCGACTTTGGAAAAGGCAGCGGTCGCGGCCACGCCAGTCTCCACCACCGCCGCCGCGCCGGCCGGCGGAACGTCGCCAGGGGTGGTGCACGGGACGGGCAGGCTTCCGTTGGTCGATTCTCGCGGATGGTGGTGACCACCGCCTTCTTTGCGGCCGCCAGGCAGCCGCGCATGATCTCCACGACGGTGGCGTTCCCTTCGATCGCGGCCACGTACGCTCGATTACCGGGAGCGACTGCGACGCGGCGCCTTACGGGTCGTCCTTGCGAGAGGGGGTGCAAAGCAAGGGGGCGCAGGGGGTACCAAGAAAACGAGGGGCGGGAGTCAGAAGCAGGGGAAAGAGGGTAGAAAAGCGGGGGGGATCGAGTACCCAGGCGAGGGGGTGGGGCAAGCATGGAGAGTTACAACGCAAGATGACGGTAGTCCCGGCTGAAGTGCACACCTGCGATGGTTTCCACGCCGTTCCAGGCGGCCGCCAAAGTCGGTAAGGCTCGTGGGAGACGGTAGTGCGAAGCTGGAGCGGCCGGAAAAACTGCTGTCCCTCACAAACGGAAGAGGTCAGCTCCGCGCCGTCGTGACGGTGGCATGGCACTGCGGGGCACCTGTCCGACGGTCACAGACCGGTGATGTGGGGGAAAGGGCTGGCCGCCATTGAGGCCACAAGAGTGGCGCTGAGGTGCACCAGGGCGGGTTCCACAAGGTTCCTGGGGAGTCCAGCCAAAAGAAGCCGCTGGGGGCCCCCCGACCGCCGCGTGGAGCCCCCAAACTCCTGCGTGGAGCCCCGTGGGTGTGCGTGAGGCTATCACCACGAGCGCGCACCCTCTTCTGACAGCAGGAGGACATTGAAACTGTAAAGGGGGGGCGACACTGGATGTGAACGATGCCACGGAGGCGATCTGCACGGTCATTCTGGCGCGCTGTACGCGTGGAGCAAAGCAGCGCGTGTGTGGTGAAAGGGGTGCCGACCTTGTGGCCACCTCCACCCCACCAGGGGTTGTCAGAATACGGTTTTTTGGCCATATCCGGGCCAGAATACGGATATAATCCAGAATATGGCGCAGAATATTCGCCCACGACTGTCCATTGAAGAAAAAAAGACCACATACGGAAAGCTCTGGACGTCACTATGTCAATATCCCGAGCTGCTGGGCCAAACTGATGTCGAATATAGTCGTTTTGTTTGCAATTACAGTAGCCCAGGACATCGGATATTTATCCTGACAACCCCTGCACCCCACCCTCCTGACCTGATGAGAACAGGACCTAGAGCGACAGGAAACCGGCGGTGGACGACCGGCTGACCTGCAAATGAAAAGGTGTCGGCATGCATGCTTCGGCAGCACATCCACGGTGGGGATCGAAATTTGGCAATAGTGTATCAGATACAGATTCTGCAACGAGCCTCTTCCGCCAATGAGGCCCGGACTCGAGACGACGCCAAGATCTAACCGTGTGAGATCTAAAATATTTCCGATGGATATCTAGAGTTTCAGTGATTTCTCGCTATAAGATCGCCAGCCATCCGAAATGACCTGCGTTTCCAGGTCGTCAAGGGGGGTAAATGTGAACAGCTGCGAGGGCCTTGCTGTTTCACCCCCGATGTTCTAGCGAGAACTCACTGTACTGACAGAAACTGGTGCCTGCAGAGCATTGTTTTATTGTCATTGCTCTGCTCGTCGGCAATCCTTGCAACCGGCTGATCCAACCAGTTGAGGCCGGGTCACGTGAAACGGCAGGACAGCGTTGCGAGGAGAATCTTCCAGCGACCCATTGCCGTTACACTCCACCATCCTCCAGCAGTGTGCCCCCTTCCCACACGGTTACGGCTGCAGCTCCCCGGTATATATCCAACTGCCAGTCGCATTGTGCTTCCTGGGCTGCTGGCGCACGCTCATTTGCCGGTGGCCTTGCGTTCTCTGGGATGTTCGCGTCTCTCTGAGGCAGGACCCGAGTCTGACACTTTCTGCATGGCAAGACGTCCCGTATTGGCGGGCTCAGCCAATGGAGCCCGTATGCCCAGATGACGGCGGCGTGCCGGCGGATCGTAGGTATTCCTACGCCCACAAAAGAACCCACCGGATCCGCCGGCACGCCAACGTCACCGGATCTTACGTGCTCCATTGGCCGCCGATCCAGGCCGTATGCGACTGTCGACACGGCACGTCCGCTGCTCGGATAGTGCGAGAGTTTCAGCGCCCTGGCGCGGGCGCGCCCTCGCGGCGGCGAGCGTGGAGGCGCCCGCTGCGTCGGCACGTCACACGCCCACACGTGCCATGCGCAGGGGCGCGCGCTGGTCTGAGCGATTGGTCGCTCACCTACGCCGGCACGTGTGCTGCGCATGGGCGCGAGCTGGTCAGATGATTGGTCGCGCTCCTACGCTGGCACGTGTGCTACGCAGAGGCTCGCGCTGGTCTGGGTGATTGGTCGCGCGCGCTGCTCCGGATGTGAGTCACCCGCTCGTCGGGGGACGTGGCTGTGCGAGGCGACGCGGACGTGCTGTTGCGGCCGCCCCGCAGTAAATGCGGGGCCGTGATGAAAAAAAGAGCCAGCGAGGGCGCGATGACAGGCGCGATGCGAGTCGGTGGAACTGCGCGAAGGTGCACGCGCGGGCGGGGGGGAGTGTTTGCCAGACGTGCTGTTGAAGTGGGGAGCGCGCGGACATCTGCTCAGACGCGCCGTTGGATGGGGAAGCCTGCGGACGTCTGCGGATATGACGAGGGGACAGAAGGGGGCATAGGAAGCCCCGGGGTTATGCAAAAAGAGTACCGCCTTTTCGCTCAGTCATGGCCAGGCCACGATGTAGGCTGCATCCGCAGACAGACAGCATGAGGTGGCCGATGCCTCTCTCATCGGAAGAACTCTCAACAGACGCAGGCGGGGCCTCGCTGAGTGCCTCCGCTGACTGCATGCTGGATACCTCTGCCCCGTGGCCGCACCGTCCTGCTGGGTACGCCTGTCGGCGACTCCAGCACGGAGCAGTTGTCGATGCCTGCCCCAAAACGGTGGGGCGGTGTGAAGCGCAACGCGAGAAGAGGGAGCGGTTTGCCTAGCCGCGCGGCAAGCTTGAGGTCCCCGCGTACTACGACACCTCCGACGTTCCGCCGGCACCCCGCTAGAGCCCTTCTACTGGGTACGGTTCCTTATTCATGAAGATGGGAGTGTATGGATCACCCGGGGAAAACAACGTGCTGCTACAACTTGGTCTCGAGCCCAAAAGCCGCACCCTGCCCTATCTCACACTCAGGACAGCTGCACCCTTCACGCTCACAGTGCTGCACGATATTCCAGTGAAAGTACCTTTCGACTGGGTGATGTTGGATCTCCTTTGACGTCTTGGCCTCGCCCGGGTGACGGCCGGCGGCGTTGAGCTTGCGGGCTTGTCGCCTCTGAGACAAGCGGATGTTCTTGTGGGCCGCAATATAGCCGGAGCGAACGATGAAACGCCGCTGCGTCATGTAGGTGAGGGCGTTCTTGTACTTCTTTTTGATAGAGTGCTGCCTCTCGGCACCCGACGTGTCGTGCCCCTGAGAGAGCACCGGGTACTGGTCGGCGTTGAAGACCGGCGAGCAGTTGTGTCCAACGCGGTGAAAGCGGTCCACGAACCAGGCTGTCAGGGACTGGTGGAGGAGCCACGGCACACGGCGAAGCGCGTTGCGCTGTGCTTGGCAAGCAGTGTCAAAATAAACCACTCGAGGGAGCTTTACAAACCGTTGCGACAACGACGACACGACGTGAGCCGGGCTCTCCGTCTCCCGCAGTAGCTCGAAGCCGACAATGTACCCGCACGCGCACATAAACGTGAGAACCCCAGGTGCCCGCAGCACGTTGTCAGGGAAGTGGTGACCGCAGTCATCCTCATCCCAGGCCTTGCGCTCCTTCTTTTTGCCTGCCTTGTCGCCGCCCTTGCCGCCCTTCTTTCCGCCATTCTTGCCACCGGTCTTGCCGCCCTCCTTGTCAGCCGCCCTCTTGTCAGCCGCCTTCTTCCGCTGCCGCTCGGCCGTGTAGTCCTCAAGAAAGGCGCGAACCGCCTTGCGGCCAGGCCACACCTGGCCGGAGCGCAGCTCGTTGGATTGTTCAGTGACGCGGGCGGCGCTCGGCCCGATGGCGACGACGTGCGTTTCCGCGTCGCGGACGTTCTGGCTCAGCAGCCACGCCTCGTGCATCCCAACCGAGGCGTCCGCCCACTCATCCTTAAAATTCTTGGCGTCCTCGCCGGCCTTGGCCTCCCAGAGCACCAGCGCGTGCGTGTCCGTGCGGCATGCAAAGAACAGGAGCTCGACAACAGCGCGGCTCAGCGCCGGCGACGCGTTCATATGGTTGCTCATCAGCATCAGAAACTCCCACACGAAGACGACGCCCTGGACACAATCGAGGTAGTCGAGCCAGACCTCACTGGGAACGCCAGCGATCAGGGCCCGCGCCAATACCTCCAGGTCGAGCATGTCGCAGCCGTTGAACATGTTGAACGCCGGCTCCGCCGAAAACGCCGACAGGAAGACGCGCACCTTGCGCCACCGGTCCAGCTCCAGGTCGGCATCGTCAGTGGGCGGGAACACCGACACGACGGTAGCGAAAACGAAGTCGCTCGATGCCGGCGCCGCGCCGCCGCCGCCATCCACAGCATCGAGAGGCACGGCCTCCGCCATGACGCACCCGACCAGCACAACCTCTGCGCCTCGTCCGTGACGGTCGGCTTTGGGCCAACGGTATAGCAGAAATCGCCGCTCCCCACCCACGGCGCCGCGTCGACCAGCTGCTCGTCGCCGGGGGTGCCTTACGGGACCGGGAGCGTGCCCTTGGCGGCCTGAAGGTCGCTGGCATCCACCGCCGAGTGGGAGTCCGTCGGCCTTTCGTCGAGAGTGCATGCGGCGGTTCCCGCCTTGTCCGTCCGTACAACCGCGGCGGCGCCGGCCGGCTGCAAGACGGTGCGGGCGGCAAACGGGACCAGCACTTGGGTGTCACCCGCCAGCTCTTTGTTGCTGGCCACCGCCTCGTCTGCTGCGGTTGGCTCGGCCACGACAGCGGCGACGGTCGTCGCGGCCACGTCCACCCCAACCCACCACCGCGTTGGCTGGTCGAATGTCGGCCGGTGCGGCTGAAGAGATTGGCAGGTTGCAGTTGGCCGTCTTGCCTTTGTTGACGGCCACCGTCTCGTGCACGGCGGTCGGCTTTGCACCGTGAGCGGGGGCCCGGGTCGCGCCACGAGCGTCACCCACCCTCACGCCGCGGAGGCCAGCAGCGCGTCGACTGGCTGCGCGTCGGCCGGCGAGGAAGAGGCCACAATCAGGCTGCCGCTGCCATCCTCGCCGGTCTTGGAGCCTTCCGACTCGTCGTCGTCACCCGACGTGGCGCCAACGGCCGCGATTGCCGTCGCCTCTCCAGCCACCCTCAGTCGCGAAAACCCGTCCGCAGGCTGCGCGTCGGCCAGCGAGGGTCAGGCTACCGGAAAGCCACCCTCGTTCGCTTCCCCAGCCTTGTCGGCTGGCGCCTCGTCTGCGTTTCTCGGTGAGGTGCCTCAAACCCGCCAGCATGTCGGCAGGCGGGGTGTCGACCGCCCGGCCAGAGGCAACCGGCAGGCTGCCGTCGTCCGCCTCACCGGTACAGAAGCCTCTTGCCTCTTTGGCGTCGGTCGGCGTGGTCCCGACGGCGGCGGTGGCGGTCGCCGCTGCGGCTGCTCTCAATCCCGCCGACTCGGTGGCGGGCTGCGCGTCGACCGACGCGGCAGAGGCGACGGGCTGGCTGCAGTCTGACGCCTTCCCGGTGTTGACGCCTCTGCCTCAACGGCGTCAGTTAACTTGGTGCCGACCGAGGCGGTGGCGGTCACCGCTACGGCTGTCCACAACGCCGCCGACACGTCTGCCAGCTGCAGGCCGCCTTCGCCTGCCTCCCTCGTCGCAAAGGTGACCTACGCCTCGGCGGAGAGGGGCTAGGCGCTCAAGGCGGCACGGGACAGGGCACTGCTACAGCACCTAGCCGTGAAGGGGACGCCGAAACGTCATCGCGGCAGTGGCCTCCACAATCCATGCAGAGAGTGTGTGCAGCCAGAGCTCCAAGCAGAGGCGGGGGGGAGCGGGCAGAAGCAGAAATCCAGAGCACGCCACCGGTGCGTGGAAACCAGTAGAGTACGTCTTGAGTGACACCGGTCCGCGAGAGAGCCGTTGCCATGCCCCACTTGTGGGCATCGGCCCACAGATGGGTGTCCGCTCGAACCCCGCTTGGCAGACCCAACGCGGGGGAGTAGAGCGAAGCGCCGAGGGCAGGTGCCAGGAGCGTGGAGGCCGTGCTCTCGGGAGAAGCCTCCCAGACAGGCGCACGGTCTGTGTGTTGACCGGGGGGTCGGTGCCTGCACGATCCAAGCATCGAGGGACCGCAGTCGCTTACAGGCGGCGACTGTCGAAGATATTCCACGCTTCAGGATCGCGCCGTTGTCAGTCACTGGAGCTGTTCGATCAGGGTTTCGGCAGGAGTCTCCAGATCGGGAGAATGGACGCACTGGGCACCCTCCAGTTGCGAAAGGACGGCACAATCCTATTTTGGGCAAAGGACACGGCCTCGCAGCATCAGCGGTCCACAGGCCACCCGTCTGAGGACAGTGATCCGGGCCATTTCCGCCCCTCGCTATGGCTGCTCTCGACTGGCCTTCTTTGCATATGGTGGCGGTTGCGACGGCGAAAAGCACGAACCTCGCGAGCGCGCCAGGAGATCTCACTGTCCTCGGTTACGTACGAGATTTTTGAGGAGCTGGAGTGGTCTGCTATCGACTTGCATTGCTGAGAATGTCAACTACTAAGTCTGCATATCTGATCGAGATTCGGCGATTACTCTGAAAAATGGCGGGCATTCCGGACAGGGGGCGTCAGATCATGGGCTCGTCGACCCCCGGAAAGGGGCTCCGTAAGTGTACCGCGACGAGCTAGCGGGGGCAACCGACTCTAGTGGCGGGTGGCCGACCGTGGCCGAAGGTAGAATGGCGCCCAACGCGGGGGAGACGGCCAAGGCTGAGCTGCTGGCTGCGAATGCCGCGACCGCCGACGCGCGGTCCGCCGACGCGACGGCGGTGGTGGCTAAGGACGCGGAGGATGCCACCGCCGCCGCCATCGGCTTTAATCCAAGTACCGTCCAAGCGGTGGAGGCCGCCAACACGAGAGACAAGGCCGGCAGCAGCGTGCCGCTTTCGTGCCCCGCACCCTCCAGCTCGCGTCCCGCCGACGCGAGGCTCGTGGCGCGCACGGACCTGGCCGCGACCGCCCGGCCCCGCTGTTGGCGGCACGCTCGTCGCCGCTTTCGCACCGGCGGCCTATACGGCGAACGGCCAGCGGCTCTTCGTGCCTGAGGCGCCCACCGACGCGCAGTTTGCGACAGTGGCGGTTCAGTGGCGCCGGACGTGGCGTCGACCGCCGCCGCCGCCGCCGGGGCCACACCAAGCGGCGCCGGCTCGGCCGTGGTAGTCGAGTCGGGCGAGGGGCCGAAGCCACATGCCCGTCTCGTCCGCCCTGCGCATCGACGCGGAGCCGGCCGACGTAGCGACAGTGACGGCCACGGATTTGGTGGTCACTACAGCTGCAGCGGTCAGGTTCAAGGCAAGGGGTGCCAGCGAGGGGTCGGCCGCTGGGTCGATGCAGCGGTCACCGACGAGGCGGTGGCTTTGAGGACGGGTTTAGCGGACGAGAGTAACATACTGTTCGTTTTTTTCGCGCCCGCCGACGTGCGGACGTCCCAAGGGGCGGCGGTGGTGGCGACGGACCAGGCGGCACCTGCCACCGCCACCGTCCGCGAGAAGCCGACCGACGCCGGCGGGGCGGTGGCCACCACCAAGACGGAGGCCACCAACGGCGATAAGCTGATCGCCTCTGCCGCGCCCACCAACATGCATTCCGCCGACGCGGCGGAGGCGGTCGCGACGGGGCGGCGATGGCGCCGACGGACGAGGCGGCACCGGTCACCGCCGCCGTCCACACAGATCCAACCGACGCCAATGGGACTGTGGCCACCAAACGACGGACACGGCCGACGGCAACAACCACGTCAACTCGGACGCGCCTGCAGACATCCACTCGGCCGACGCCGCGGAGGCGGTGGCGACGAGGCGGCTGTCGTGGCGACGAAAGGTGCGGCTCCCGCTACCGCCTCCGTCCGCGCCAAGGCGGCTGCCGCCAACGGGGCGGTGGCCGCCTGCGGAGGGGAGGTGGCCGATGGCGCCGACGTTGAAAAGCTGATAGAGACCACGTCGACAGGCTGATGGAGGGATGAGTGTTCTATGATTGCTGTTTTCTCTTTGCTGAGCGCTCAACTGTTCCACCTGTCCACTTCTTGATCGATGCTATTGTCAAGGAGATCTTGGTGGCGGTTGCAGTAGGGAGCGCAAGAAAAGGAGTATAGGGTCGTGTTCATGCAGGACAAAGCAACGGCACAATGGCGAAGAGAGGCAGCATGCAAATTTTTACAGGGAACCGGACAGCAACTCGGCTGCTATCCGACGGCGATGGTACGAAGAGCTCCCGCCCCAACCGACGACCGCTTCGCTGTTGGACATGACCTCCATATGCCGGCACATGAACACACCACAATCGTCATTGTTCTCTTGAATGCGGCAAGGAATTATGACGACGCTCCAATCTTTCTTGGGCAAGCCGTGCAAGGAGGCCTCCCTCTCGGCCCACCGCGAGAGATTCTTTCCCATGTGCTCCTGCGCGCCGCCGATGGAGTCGTAGAGCTCGACGCGCCCCGCCGCCGGGATGACCACCGCCAAAAACCAATGCGCATCTGTGACGTTAACAGGGACGAAGATCATGCGGGCCTTGAGAACGACCTTTTTTCTCGTCCAGCGCCGCACCGCGTCGTGGTTGAAGCGGCCTTTCTCGGTGAGCTTGTCGAAGAAGGACGAGTTAAAAAAGATGTAGCGCGGCTTGGGACGCACGGACGACGCAAACTTCATCTGGCGGACGCGCAGCAACTCGACGTACGCGTTGACGAGCTCGTCATTAAACCCCTGCTTCGGCAGCGTCAGCAGGAAGTCCTCTAGCTGCAGCGGAACGGGACCGATCTTGAAAAGCACGGTGGCGACGCCATCGGACGGCGCGACAATGGCGTCAGCGGTCGCCTTGACGGCGCGCAGCGTCAGCGGTGACAGCGGATCCGCCCGATCAACGGCAACTGGGTCCTCGCTGGCGTTTCCCCCTTCCGGTACCTCCTCGGTCTCCCCCTCCTCCAGCCGCCACGCGTCGCCACCAACCCGAGTGGCCGACCGACGCCGTGACCGCCGCGTAGGGCGTGGTAAGCGGGCGGCAGCTGCTGTACCTCGGCGGCGTCTCCTTGGAGGCGGAGAGGAAGAGGACGAGGAAGAGCCCGACCCCGCAGCAGACGGCGGCGACGATGGGGAGCGCGGCGCAGGCGGCTGAATGCCATCGAGCGCCGAGGCCCTGTTGGCGGACAATAAAGCTGCACTCGGGCTGTTACCCGCCGCACCTGCTTCCCCGACTTGCACCGCACCGCCCTCGAGCTCCATCCCACCGACGCCGTCGTCGGTGGCGTTGCCGACCGAATCCCCGCTGCCAGCGTCGGCATCGGCTTGGTCGATCTCGTCATCGCTGGGGCCGCTGTCGTCGTCGTTGCTGCTGCTGGTCTCTTGGCCGCTCACCAGTTCCATGTCATCGTATTCGTCCCCGGAAGCGGCGCCGTCTTCGTTGGCGGCAGCATGCGGGGGGGGGTCGAGCACGGCGGCCGGCGCGGCTTGCACATGGGGCTCCCCAGCATCCCCGCGCCCGTGTACCGCAAAAAAGAGTATAACGACCTCGGCCGCAAACCACCTGAGCGCCCGCTCGTCATCGATCGGCGCACGCTGCATCACACCATCGGCCGTGGGCAGTGGTGGGGCTGCGGGAGGTGGCTCATCTGCAGCAGCCACAAATTGGGGCCACACGCGCGGCTCGGCAATGGTCAGCTCGACACGCTTCTCCGGCTTGGCCCGGACGCGGTGGCGCACCAGCCCCCGCATCGATGACGTCCGAATCGCACACGCGAAAAGGATGGAGAAGTCGACCCGTGGCGCGTTGTTGCTTGGCCGAACGATCTCCTTGACGTGTGCTTGGAGCACCGAAAGCATTTGACCGTCACACACAATGCACTTGAACGGCCCGCCGGCGGACTCCTTGCGGCCACAGTGGTGGAACTTGAAAGCCGCGGCCGGCGCAACCAGCGTGTCCAAGAACTCGCCGGTCGCGTCGGACAGCAGCTGCCGGGCTTGACCAGGCTCGCCCTCTCCGTAGGCCGCCGTGTTTCTCAGCAGCCCCGTCAGGTACTGGCATGCCGCCGCCATAGTCGACCGCGCGATAACGCACAGCTCCAGCACCAAGTCCAAGAAGATGCGCGCGTAGACCACTTCTTGGGTTGCAGCAAAAAGCCCGTCGCCCGCCCCGTCGTACGAGACGTCATGGCCGTTGCCGCATCTCCACTGTCCAACCAAGATGTGCATGCGTCCCCTTACGGTGAAGAGAAGGGCAATGTTCTGGGACGACAGCGAGTCGCCCCGCGGCTCCTAGCACACGATGCACTTCTCCTCCACGTGAAGCCTGGAGTCGTACCGGTACATGTTATTGGCTGCGCGTGCCGCGTCCACAAACTTGCAGCAGACATCGGACAACGCCACCTCCGGCGTGCAGGGGAACAAATTGCGTGCACGACGGGGGCGCGGAGGTGGCGCCGGCAATGGCGGAGTAGCGGTAGCGGCGGCCGCGGGCTCGGCAGGGGGCTGGTCGCCCATCTCGTTCAGCTCACCGCTAGGTCCAAATCGCAACGCCTCTTGAGCACCAGCCGCCGCCTCCGACGCAGCCGACGCCTCGACTCGGTTGAACTTGTTGACGGCCTTGGCATGCGGACACCCCCAAGGCTGGGTTTGGCAGGACAGGAGGCAGAACGTGGCCAGCTTTTACCGGTTGCCACCCGGTCGGACGATGGCCTGTGACCAGATGCTGCTGTAGCAGATAGCTTACAGCGGGATATTCATCCGCCTGCCGACCTTGCCTGTGTCGTGGACGACCGTCTCGTACGGCTTTCCGTCTGCCGTCAGGTCGGGGCCGCGCAAGGACGGCATCACGCGGATCAGCGCCTCGGGCGTTTGCAGGCCCAACTCGGCCGACATCATGCGGTAGGCTGCCACCAGCGCCGCCGCGTGGCGACAAGTAGAGCTCTTCTTGCGCTTCCACTGTATCTCGACGTGTTCGAGCGCGTGATCCACCGTGGTCTCCGAGCCGCTGCCCATGACGCTGCCGCAGGAGCAGAAGGCGGCGACGTTGCCCTTGAGCAGCGCCGTCCAGACGCAGATGGGGTCGAAAGCCTCGACAAAGCCAATGACGTTCGCGCCGTGGACGCACCCGCCCTCGAGCTCGTCGTCGCCGCCCATGCGCGCGTCGAGGCCGACGGCCGCGCCGAGCTCCGAGAGAAAGACCGTGACCAGCTCCTCCACGGAGTACGCCCGCTCCATCTTGGTAGGCTGGCGTGGCTTCTTGGGGCGGGTGCTCGAAGCGGCGGTCCATGCAGCCGCCTTCAGCCCCCGAATGCGGCTTGCTCGCTGTGCTTTGGAGAGCGCAGCCGGCGTCGGTGCCGCCCCCGGTCCGTCGGTGTCGGCACTTTGCAGTGCAGCGTGGCTGGCGTCTTGCGCACTGTCAGGCGGCCCGCAGTCATTGTCTTCGTAGCCGTCATCATGCGTGGCCCCGGGGGTTGCGCCAACCGAGGCGTCTCCCGCATCGTGGTTGGCAATGTAGTCGGTGTAGGCGCTCCGCGCCTGGACAAGTAGCGACTGAGACGAGTCCCCTAGCGGGAGGTCCGCGTCTTCAGCGTCGTCCTCAACGACGGGCAGGCTGTGGAGAAAGCCACACATGAGGAGGCGACGGAGCGGTTGGCCGTGGGCGTCCCTCTCCATGTTGTTCCCCGAGGGGGCACACGCGGACGAGAAGAGCGGGGGGAGACGGTGGGGGTGGGGGATACTGTGGGAGAGACGATGGGGGTGGGGGGTGTCAGAGGTAGCGCAGCACGGGGGGATGGTGCGATGGGGTAGTCTCGACAGTTCAGTACATGCATGGGAGGGGTGTGGTACTCGTTGAAAAATGCCGGGAAGGGTGGCAGCGGGTGTTGGCACCGGGGTAGTCCGTCGGGGTCGGGCGTGGCGAAGCGGACGACGCTCCGCGCTCCGGTGGACGCGCGGAGGGCGTCACATCGGAGTGGAGGCGGTTCCAGTGCGCGCGCGCGCGCCCTGCCTGACACGCTCGAACCGAGGTCTATGTGGACCGATGCGGGGTCCTTGCAGGTGCAGGCCGGGCAGAGATTCTGTCGCCTGTCACATTTCATGGACGATGCTCATTGGTGCGTCAAGTGCTGACCGCGCATGCTCATCCAATCGTTCAGCGGCTGACAGCATCAAGCCCCCCCCCGTCAGAGTGCAGCAGAGGGCGCTGTGGAAGCACGAAAATTGCATTTCCAGGGGCCAGAAGTTTGTAGCAGCGGCCGGTGAAAAGAGGCCCCCTACCGCCAGAATGCCCCATCAGCGCGGCCCGGAATTGTGGAATCTCGCTCTCTGATTGGCCGGGCCCAAGGCAAGGTGTGATCGGCATGGGACGTTCCGTGCCGACAGTCGCATACGGCCTGGATCGGCGGCCAATGGAGCACGTAAGAGCCAGTGACGTTGGCGTGCCGGCGGATCCGGTGGGTTCCTTTGTGCGCTGGACGGCAGGCTGGAGACGACTTCGTCCTGAAGCTTGTTAAGCTACTGCACGGCACAGTTCGCGTGCGGCCGACGCCATATCACGGCGCGCTGTTCATTGGCCGCGACTGCCTCACCATTGGTGGGAACAGCGCCATCGTCTGCGCCTCGCAAAAGGGCAAGGTCTCCGAAACGCACCTGGTATCTTACGAGTTGACATGGTTGCCGTGGAACGGCATGAGGAAGACGCTTAACGGGACAGCCGTCATCCCCCCGAATGAGGTCGCTCGATTCTGTAGAAACACTGCCGCCGTGGTTGCTATGCTCAAATGCAGCTTCCCGCGGCGCTCCATTTCGCTGAAGCTCAACATATTCATGTACCATGCTCCAGATTGTTTGCAGAGCATTGGGAGCACTGGGATTTACTGGGAGCAGGGGCTAGAGGCCTGGCGCGGCCGCTGTGGTGAAGACGCGGTCAAGTACCTAATGAACCGCGTCGTCATGACTGCACACTTCTCAACGCTTTGCCATAAAAAACGCCCCTCTGATAGAAACACTGGCACGTTCAAGCACCGCTGCTAACTTTTGTCTGTATGAATATCCCGCACTGCCAGTCTTCTGGCTACATTGCACTGTTGGCCACCTACTAAACGCACCGAAAAACGGCCCAAACGAGTGAAAACAGGGACACCCAGTTTAAGTAACAGTTGAATGACATGACGCATCTTGCTACGAACACGGTGGCGTGCGAATGCACCGGGCATTGCATGTTTCTCGATGCTGCCCCTATACTCTCCTGGACAAACAGGGTGCGCTGAGTTTGAATCTACAGTCATAAAGCTTTTCTGATAAAATCCGTGGCTCTAACGGTACCTTATAGTCCAAAGAAGCGTCGTTCAGAGCACCTCCGCTATCTCTCGTCTGTGTTCGTATCCTTATTTCTCTTACACATTCCACTGGTTAAATGTCGGAGACGCACACAACGCACCCAAAAATGTCCCAAACCAGTGAACACAGCCACACCCAGCTCGAGTAACAATCGGATGACAGCACGCATCTTGCTACAAGCACGGTGGCGTGCCAACGCACCGTGCATTGCATGTTTCCAGATGCTACCCCCACACTATCCTGGACAAATAGGCTTCGCAAAGACTGAATTTGTTCTCAAGAAGCATTTCCGATGGCATCCGTGGCTCGGACGGGTCCATGTAAAACAGAGAAGCGCCGTACAGCGCAGCTCACTCCTTTCTTCTCGTGAAGTTCAACGACCTGATGTGTTTCGCCTAGTTGAGCATGTCAGGCATTGGTCGTCCAGGACCTCCATGGTTGTGCATGCGCGAGAGTTCTGCGGGGCCACTGCCCACGTCCTTGCGCACGTGTCATCATACGTATCGACATGGCACAACCGGAGTGGTGCGGATGCGCCTTCGCTGCTGGCTGCTTTTCCCTGGAACGACTCGAGAACATCATTGATGCACCAGCCGTTGAAGGCTACTGAGAGATGGTGTTTTGCTCCACGTCGCATTTCTCTTCGAAACACCGAGGCACGATGTCGAAGATCACTGCCTTGGCTGACATGAACGCAACTGACCTATCAGCGACCGTACTTGAAGAGCAACTTCACAAGGAGCCACAATTTTCTTGAAAACCCAGAAGAGCCGATGCCCCCCCTGTTATCAGGGCGTGGGAGAGACAGGGTTGCGTTGGTTTGGTGATTCATCGGATGGTTCAATGAATCAGGTATAGTTCCACTTTTGAACCAAACCAAACATAAACGGACTTATTGAACTTAAGGATCCTGAGCCTCCACCGATTTGGATTCTCTCGTGGCTGTCACGCGTACACCTCGCACGAGAGCCACGCGTCACACCGCCTTGGGTCCGGAGCGGCTCTGGTTCGTTGCCGACCATCCACTGTACATACTGGATGACCAAAGAACTACTTATGTCCGTCAGTAGGGAACTAGCATGTGGTCGCTTGTCAACTGCAAAGGATGGCTGCAGAAGCTGTGCTGAGTCTGGAGCGTCGAACGCTGAAGGATGTGCTACGCTGCAGATCTGCGCGACATTGCTCAGGAAGGCAACGGTGCGGGTGGGGACGGGGGCGGACGGAGGTTGGGGAGGTTAGAGTCAAAGAGAGTGCATGCGGCCGCAGCGGCGCAAAATCGGCAGCCCGTCTCGCGCATGAGCAATCCATCCGGCGTGCAGCGGAGGACGACCTCGGTGTCTGGCGGAAGGTGCACTGGCAAGCCGAGAACTACAGCACAGTCCCGACCGTGTAATGTTTTTATTGATATAAATACAGAACGTGCCATGTTACTTTCTACCAGAAGCATCCAGCGTTCTTGTGAATCGTGTAGAATTCGGTTCAGGTTTAGTACACCAAACCAAACGCTGACAACACTGGGGAGAGAGCAACCAGGCCCAACCGGTGACATTTTCGCGCGCCAGCGAACTTCAAAAGCGGCTGACACCGGCGCCGGTTTCAGCAGGTGGCGGATGGCAACAATCAGAAACGTCCCCGAAGCCTGGCTGCGCAGAAAGCCGACGATCGGTTCCAATACACACCGTTTATGCCGCGTCGCCAACGTATGATCGGATGTGGCAAAAGCTCACAGCACGTCACGGCATGCTGTGACTGTGCTGTGACTGTGCTTGGAAATAGAATTGCAGGCTCATGGCTGCCAGATGGCTCTGTGAGAGACAAGGGCAATCACAGCAGCTTTAAATTCTATGCTGTGAGCTGTTGTGAACTGCTGTGACTTGATGTGGGAGTTTGTCAGATCCGATCATTCTTTGGCGACGCGCCATATCTGTTCTGAACGGTTTCAGATTTTCACACATCAAATTCGAAGTTCATCACTTGGTGGGCTTCGATTCATGAAGACTCAAATGTTCGACCCGTCCCGCTCGGAAACTCAGTATGACGAGGGCCTCTCATCAAGGAGGGGTTGTTGTCGAATGTGGCTGTCTCTGTCCCGCGGTGGGCTTTGGAGCAAACCAGTTAGACCATTGACTCAGTGACACACTGAGGAGGCACTCGACTGGTCCAGGTAGTGGCTCTCAAAGAAGGGTAAGCGTGCGCGCAGCTGCAACAATAATGCTGTGTGGGCCACGTTCGACCACACCGGGACTTTTGGCTTACTTTGCCCTGCTTTTCTCCACGTGTGTGCCAATCCTAAAGCTTCTTGCTGGTGTACTACTGCTGATCCCCGACTTTTGTCCAGGGGAACCAAGACAGAGACTAAATGTAAGTAAGAGCATTCTATTGGTCTAAAACGACTCTAAGAGGGCATCCAAGCCAGCAGACAGCCCGGATTTAGTGCCAAGACCATACATCCAGCAGATCTCACCGTTTTTTGCCGCTTGATCCCCTTTTCTTGACGCAGTGCACGCTTCCCAGGCGAGATCTGGATATTTTCCACTGTTTCCCAGCCAGAAGTGTGGAAAATAGATGAGCTGATGTAGAAATCCAGGCCGTATGGACACATGTAAGCAATCAGCAGCGCCAAGTCAGTCCCACGGGCGCACTTGATTGGTGGAGAGAGTCGGTCCGCAATTCAGTCTCGGTCCGCCAGTAAAACATTTGGGGATGAGCTATATTGACCTTTACGGAGTGCCAGAATATTTCGGAAGGACTGAATCTGATGAGATATTCTCCAGACCGGCGGACTATTTGCCATGCCGTCGTTTGGAACGACTGCCTTTGAGTCAGCGGCCCAGACTCTCCCCGCGAACGGCCGGTAGCAGCAATAATGCCGCCGCGGCCCGCAACAGCTTTTCGGAGGTCGCCGACGCAGCCGAGGGCTCGCCCCCTGCCACCGTTGAAAGCACGGGCGCCGGCGCCTACTGCTCCACAGCCGATCAGGCCATCACGACCGCTGCTCACCGGCCACTCCACCGAAGGCCTACGGCAGCGGCAGCGGCGCTGCCACCCCGGACTCTGACGCGGAGGGCGCCGCCGCCGCCGAAGGTACATTCCTTCCCAATGATCCAAAGTCTCGAGCTTCAGTTGGAGAAGAGCAGAAGTGAGAAGAGAGCACACTCACTGGTAGGCCCCACGTGTTCTTGATACTGCTGCAAGAAAGAGGCTAATGCGCCGAAGTGAGGCGAGGCCTTCTATTCGAAGCTTTAGTGAAAATCAAAGACCGAGTTGCCGGCCGTTTGAGGTCATCACATCTAGGCGGTCCGTGACAAAGAAATCACCTTACTCAATGTCGTCAGCCCTGCCTGACGCCGTGTTCTTCAGAGCGTGACCGCTGAGGGAGATTTCCGATGGATGTTTGGGTCTCACATGACAGAATAGACGACGTCTGACTCCTCACACATTGAGCACCGTGCTGATGAGTTGGTTCGTCCACACTTTCCGACGTTCTTTCACGCAGTGTTAAAAGTCGATGTACTGAGCCATCCCATGTGAAAGCCATGAACGTACGTATGCCTATTTTTAGTATTTGACCGGATAATGATGCACAGCTATTCTACAAGCATTGCGCACTTATAAGCGTCCCGGTTATATAATACCCTTACATAACTGAGCGCAACTCGATCGCCCCCATTCGCGATCGAGTCGCGTGACGCACTCAATCTCCTCCAAATAGAAATGCAAGAAATTAGGGGAACGCTGCTAATGAGACGGCTGCCGTCGTCACCTCCGTGACGCGCGGCCACCACCGCCGACCATCCCCATCGTCGCGTCCCCCACCGGCGTCGACATCGGTTCTTGCATCACTCCAGTTTTTGTTCTTCCCCGACCCGCTATGGCGCCTCCGCCACCTGCCGACCCCCCCGCCCCCCGCCCTGTGCGGGGCACCACTCAAGCCACCCGCACTGTATGTACAGCGGCCCAGGCGGCTGCCCAGGCCGCTGTTCAGACGGTAAACCTGGCAGTTTCTTGCGACACGCGCCACGCGATCAGCATCTCTGCTGCGGCTGCTTCAGCCGCAGCCATGACAACGACCAAGCTCCACGCGGTCGTTTCCGGATCGGGCGTGGGTCCGTCATCGTCGGCGACAGCGCGACAGAGTGTCGACCTGGCCGGATGCCCCGCAACAAGAAAGATTCGGCAGTCCCTCTCGCTGGACGAAAAACTGAAGCTCATCAGCATGAAGGAGTCGGGCGCTTCAAGACTTGGGCGGATATTCGAAGTGGTTTTCCGATTGACGTTTCTGAGCAGACTATCCAAGCCGCGTGGCAACAGCTCGAGAGTATCCGTAGGCGGTCGCGGGAGGAATTGGGGTCGACACGGCGGGTGCGGAGGTCAACCTTTTCGGACGTCGACCGAGAACTATGGCGGTGGTACAACATTTTCTCGGGGTTGGGAGCAGATTCTGTACCACCTACGATGGCGGTGCTGAGGACGCGAGCCGAAGAGACTTCGACCCACCTCGGCGTGCCCAACTTTTCCGCTTCTGCTGGCTTCATTAGGCGGTGGGATAAGTGGCACAACCTCGTCAACAATTCCCTGTGGCGGACGGGCGGTTCTGCGGCAGCAGACGTTGAATCATCAAAACAGCGCATGGCCGAGATCCGGGGGCAGCTAGCCGATTATGAACCGGAGCAGATCTACAACATGGAAGAGACCGGCCTCTACTTTCGTTGTCTCGCTAATCGTGCCTGCGTGACTGCAGGACGTCGGCGACGCGCTCGGGGGATCAAGGCCATAAAGGCAAAAGACCATGTCACCCTCGTCCTGGCGGTCAATTAAACGGGGTCACATTTGATTCCCGTAGCTGTGTTCTGCAAGGCTGCCCAACCCATGTGTTTCAAGTCGCCTCGGGACCCCTGTCCACTGCCCTACTGTTCCCAAGCTTCGGCCCGGATGGACGGTTTTGTGCATGAAGAATAGTTCAAGACGGTCTTCCTGCCGGCAGTGCGGGACAGGACACGGCTCCCATGCATCCTCATTGTCGATAACTGCGGTGCACATGGTGAACTCAATGATGAACAAGTCACCTTTTTCCCTCTTCCCCCCAACGTCACATCACTGCATCAACCTCTAGATTCTGGTATTATTGCGGCTTTGGAAAGGCGGTACCAAGGGCGCCTGTTGGGCCTCTTCATTGGAGCTTTTGAACGGTTCCGGTTGCGGTCGGGTGCGTGGAGTCAGGCCCCCACTAGGGCCTCAGACCCTTGTGGAGCCAGAGGCGCCGCGGCTGGCTCAGAAAGGCGGGTAGTCCGCTCCTACGAGGCCGGCGGAGCCGAGAGTGGTGGCCCAGCTCGTGGGACTGTAAACCTCACCGGTGCAACGCGCTGTGGGCCCGGTGCTGCTTCTTTCGCCGACAGCGTGTCGTGGAACCGTGACATCTCCGCATTCTGTGTCACAGGTGGAGCCCCTCGTCCCACCATCCAGATCGCAAAAACACGCAGCTTGGCGGCTTCTGCTCAAGGTGGCACATCGACCGGCCAGGTGGGTGCAAATTTGGTGGCTGCGCCCACTGGCTCGAAAATGGCGCCGATTGACGAGCCCCAGGCTGTTTTGGGCTTTGGCGCTGCATTTGGGGGCACGCTTGGTGCGGAGCCTTCCTGGGCGGCTGTCCGCAGTGCCACGCGGGCAATGGAATTCCAGTCGAGACCGGGCCCAACGACGGCGATCTCCTCTGGTCCCAATGCCTCTCGGCCGCTGGAAGCGCTGGCAGGCGGCGAGCAACCAGGGCGGGTTCCTGAATTTGCGATTGAAGCAGACATTGGCCCGGATATCGGAGCCGCGGGATGGACTCCTGGCGGCGTCGGTCCTCGTCGAAGGAGTGGTCCTTTGATTTCTTCCGCGGGCGTTCGAACGGGCGCGCCCGATGGCACCCATCCGCCTGCAGCTGGAGCGCAGGCGATCTGCACGGTGGACGGCAAGGGCATCTCAATGGACTGGTCGATTGCAGCGGCCACGGCACTGGGTGCCTCTGAAACCTCAGTCGTCGCCGGAAGGCCCAGTGATGAGACAGAAGGAGCTCCTGCGCCGCCTGCGGCCGGCGCGGCGACCAGCTACACTCCTCCCTCTGTCCTGGGGCTTGAGCCGGATCCCCTTCCGTGTGAGCCCAGCGTGTCGGTGGAACCTCCCCCAGAGAAGAATTCCTGGCGGCCCGACGCGGGGAAACAGCGCCAGCGCGCATCGAGGATGCAGGCGGCTGCACCGCGGGTCGTGCTTGGCGTGTGTGACGGCGCACAGGCCCACCTCCAAGATATGTAGGAGATTTTCATGCAGGAGTGAGCGGCGATGGACACAGCAACGAATTCGCACTGTTCGGTCAAAGCACGCATTCTGCCGACGGGGATGGAGGCGACCGTGACGGCCATGTATGCGTCTCACAGGCAGTCCTTACGTTCCGTATCTTTGGATGTATTGCAGTCTGCTCAATTTGGCCTGTCTGAGTCGGAACAGAACACAATCACGAAGAACTCTGGGCCATCCATTCAGCCAGATACGTGGTGCTGGCCAATAGAATTCCGTCCTGATTGCGTTCTGTTCGGACTCAGACCGGAAAAATTGAGAAGACTGCAATAGAGAGGGTGTTAGAAAACATGCGTGGGTGTTCCATCAGTGCGTCGTGCTTTGGGGAGGCAGGGACAGCTGAGCGTCAGCTAACGGTGGAGACGTGGTTTTGCATCGAGAGTGACACAGAGGCCATCATTGACACGGCCGACGCTGACTTCTTGGGAGAGTCATCGGACGGAGAGGCGGAGGAATAGGAATAGGTAATACAATATATCTATTTCACAGTGCAACTCAGCCCAAGCAGGCGACATCGACGCGGGTGTGAAAAAAGGGAGGACATGGAGTTGTACGGCGATTGCGTGCAATCTACTTCGGGACTGTCTGTGGGAGGGAGTCGGCGCTGTGCATTGCAACCATCCCTAAAAGTTGCTACGGATCACGGTGAAAAGTACGCAGAGTTTCTGCAACATGGAACGAAGTCAACGTTGGCACGAGGAAGGAGGTCTCCTCAGCAATACACGTAAGAAAATAAGCGAAACGGCAGCTGCAAGAACGAGATTAGAATCCCGAGTAGAGAAGGAATCCCATTCGCGCAGTTGACACCGTTGCAGACGCGAGGGTGCGAGCATCGACTCCCTGCATGTTCACGTCCTCAGTAAACTTTGGGCACAGGTTGCCCTCGGGAAAGTCAGCGTACCGAAACTCTTCAAGTGGGTCGAACGCGGAGTGGCGGGTCGCCCGAGTGTGGCACTTGCACAGATGAACTGGTACTCTGGGGGGGGGGGGGGGGGGGGGCGGGGGGGGGGGGGAGGGAATGGGGGGGGAACGGGGGGGGGGGGGGGGTGGGGGGGGGGGGGGGGGGGGGGGGGGGGAACGGAATCTGGAAGGCAATCTGGGATGGTGGTGCTTGGGTGATGACTGCTCCATCGCAAAGCAAACAAGTCAAACATGGGCAGACACACAGGTGTTCCAATATTTGGATGCGTCACACAACACAACACACAGCACTGCAGCTAGAGCACGTTGGTTAGCATCTCTCCTGCCGGTTCACAGACACACACAGAACAGCGCAAAGGTTCCGGGAACGCGCGCATGCACTGTCCGTCACGTCGTGCACACAATACATGCCCCTCTTCCCCATGCCGCTCCTCCACCGTCCCCCCCTTAGCACTCTCCCCGGATACAACACGACACTGCGTACAAGGGAGCTGGAAGACACTCTGGAATTGTGGTGGATAGAGTACAGACTGCGCTAGAGCAAAGCACAAAAGTCAAGCAAGAGTAGACACACAAATGCTCCAAGAGGGTGTGCGTCATACAAAACGGCACAGAGCGCTGCAGCAAGACGCGGGTCAGCATCTCTCCTGCCAGTGTACGGGCATACACAGAATAGCTGATCTGTAGCACAACTGCAGACATGTGCTGTCCATCACCTCATAGACACTCTGCACGCCCCCCTTCCCCGCACGGCTCTTCCGCTGTTCCCTCCCCCGCCGCTCACCGCGGTCAAGACAAAACATGGCGTACAATACAGTGCCGATGGAACGTTGATATAGAAGAAAGATGGGATGGAGGAAGCCAGTGGGACTCGGCATGGCCATTGAGATAGCGCGCAGGATGGGTAGTGGTATCGATTCGGTTGCAATCCCCGCGGGCAACGGTGGGTGCTGGCAGCGACAGACGTGCGTTGGTGTATGCTTGCACGTGTGTTGCAAGACGAACGACAGCGACACACGTGTGTTTGGCCGTCGCGCGTCGCTCAATTCGGCTCGAGGACCCCGCTGACCAAGATCGATCATGCCTAATAGGGGCCGATCATGGCTTAGCTTCAGGACTAGGTGCCCGACCGTCGGTACCAAGCGGCAAGTTCAGGGTCGATCTCGGGCGCGAACTCCAGGATTTCGCCGATATTCGGGTGGGCTAGAAAATGAGATGGGTGGGCTATAAGGTGCGCCACCCCCTTATTCAAGTGAGCAAGGACTGTATTCATTGCTTTCCTTTTTGCTGAAATCAAAGAGAAAAGGGCGTGTGTGCACGGCACACGTTCCCAATTGCGAAGAACTGCGGAGTTGATAAGGACCAGTCGATTACGGAACAACTTGTTTCTCGAATTAGATAATGTCGCTCGGCTGCTGAATCCAATCATCTGTCCTCACAGTTCGCTGTAGAGAGTTTAGACAACTCTCTGAGGAAAACACCGACACTCCAGCCGGGCCTCTGTGAGCCCAGAGCCGTTACGGGGCAGCGACGCCCCCGTTTTCCACCCACCGCCCCTGCACACCGGTTCCCTGCGCACGTCCGTTGCACGCTGGGCCCCGCGGGCCAGGGGAGTCCGTGGCCCCAGACCCCTCCAGCAAGCTGCTGCACGCGTGTCGCCCCGTAGCTCCCCCCCTCGTGGGAGCATGGGGGACTCCCCCGCCCCAGCAGCGGTGGCGCCGCCCAGGGATGCGTGCAGCGCCCGCGTGTGCGCCACATCCCCCAGCCCCGTACCGACCCCCCCCTTGGCCGAGCTTTGGTACCGCGCCGACGACGAGCCACCCCCCGCCGCTGCGCACGAGCCACCCCACGCCGCTGCGTCGGCCCCACCCCTCCCCGGCCGCCCGCCCGGCCGCCCGCCCCGCCGACGGCGCGGGCGCCAGCCGCCCGCACCATGTTCCTCGGCGCCCCCGACGGCCCGCTGGCGTCGCTCCTGCCGCCCGCCGCCGCGGGCGCCGCCGCCGCCGCGCTGCCGCCGGTGCCCGCCCCGGCGGCGGCCGCCCCGCCCCCGTCGCCGCCGCTGCCGCCCGTGGCGCCGCCCGGCCAAGAGGTGGCGGAGGAGCTCGGGGCGGCCCCGCCGCCACCAGCCGTGCCCGCGTGGTCCGTGCCCGCTGCCACTGCCGCCGGTACCAGCGCCGACGGCGCCGCCGCCGACGGCGCCCCCGCCGCCCGTGCCGGCACCAGCGCACAAGCGGCGGCGACGCCGCCGGTGGGGCGGGCCGCGGTCCCACCGGCTGCCGACGGGGCAGACGCACCGCCGGCCGCCGGCGGGGCAGCCCCGCTCCCAGCCGCCGACGGGACCGACGCGCCGACCTCTGCCGCCGTGGCAGCGGCGGAAACCGCCCCGCCGGCTGCCACGGCTGGCCCGCCGCCCGCCGCCGCGACCGCGGCGGCCACGCCAGCGGGCAGCGCTGCCCCCCCCCCCCCCCCAACCCGCGCCCGCCCCCCCCCGGCGGGGCGCCGGTGCCGCCAACCCCCCCCCCCCCCCGC
>Ga0114953_1000377_pt1 | contig 33028 bp, 30 predicted proteins | sample SidtaG_FD_87298 | JGI IMG/M metagenome (GOLD analysis project Ga0114953, IMG submission 87298) | Marine algal microbial communities from Sidmouth, United Kingdom - Sidmouth_Male2 metaG | ecosystem: Host-associated > Algae > Red algae > Unclassified | place: Sidmouth, United Kingdom | collected...
AATCGAAGGCTGCGCAAACCCTTCGGGCGTAACCTCATGAGAACGAGGTCGTTGTTGCTCGTCACGCATGGATGTTCATCCACTTGATCCTCGCGCCTAACCCTCGATCACATGAGGCTCCGCCACGAGTCACCGCCTTTTTCAACACCCTGCTAGAACTGTCATTTTGACTTCGCCTGAAGCTTGTGGCGGAAAATGGATTGTCGCGACCTGCGACTACGCAGCCGGGCCAATGTCCGACGCGGAGTTCATGAAACTAGGAGTTGAGGTGAGCGAGGACTGATTCAGCGTTTTTACGAAGGGACAGGAATGTCCTCCTTGGAGAACTCGGGGATAGAACAAGAAGTTGGGATATTCCTGTCCGGTTGAACCAAAGATGCGAAGACAATCTAAGAAAGGTCTAATCAATTCCGCCACCTGCCACAAAGATGGGAATTGAAGTCAGTTCTGGCAGCGCTTCGCGCTGGAGAAAAAGCGAGGCCCTTCGAGTTACAGCCCAGACTACGCCTAGCTTTATTGCTCGTTGGTTGTGGATGTTTATCCACGCCCGTCTCGCGCCGTGCTAGGCGTAATCTGGACAGCAATGGCAGATCGCCTGATTAATCAGACCTTCCCTAACTGAGCGGAGACAGCAACATTTCGAGATCGGTCTCGGTAAAGCTGACACGGGTGGCTTGTCCGGTCAGGATTCCCTCAGCGAGGTCAGCCTTTCGCTGCTGCATCTCTTGAATCCGCTCTTCGATACTACCAGCACAAATGAGTCGGTGAACAAACACTGGCTTATCTTGACCAATCCGATGCGCTCGATCGGTGGCCTGATTTTCGGCCGCTGGATTCCACCACGGATCGTAGTGAATGACAGTGTCTGCCGCCGTCAGATTGAGTCCAGTTCCGCCCGCCTTGAGTGAAATCAAAAATACCGGAACATGTCCGTCTTGGAACATCGCAATCTCAGCTTCTCGATCGCGGGTGCTTCCAGTGAGCTTCGCAAAACCGATTCCGGATGACTTCAGTTCGGCTTCGATCAATGCGAGCATGCTGGTGAACTGGGAAAACAGAAGAACCTTCCGACCTTCATCAACCATCACCGGAAGGATCTCCATCAGCCGTTCTAGCTTGGCAGAGGTTTCAGCCTGGCGGGCGAGGTCGAGTTTTAGAAGCCGTGGATCACAGCAAATTTGGCGAAGCTTTAGCAACGCATCGAGAACGATAATACTCGATGCCGCTAGGCCCTTCTCAGCAACTGCCTCTCGAACTCGGCGATCCATCGTCGCTCGGACAGTTTCATAGATCTCCTTCTGCTCGTCGTGGAGTTCCATGGTTTGAACGATCTCCGTCTTTGGAGGCAGCTCGGTCGCGACCTGCTCTTTCGTCCGACGGATCACCAGAGGGCCAATCCGAGCGGCGAGGGCTTGCTGGCGTTCTTGGTCAGCGCGCTTCTCGATTGGATTTCTGAAGACTTTTCGGAATAGCGGTTCGTCACCAAGGAAACCCGGCATCAAGAAATGAAACAGGCTCCAAACTTCTCCGAGATGGTTTTCGAGCGGTGTTCCTGTCAGACAAATCCGGTGAGGCGCATTGAGGTCACGGGCCGCCGCCGCCACTTTTGAGCGCGGGTTCTTGATATGTTGCGCCTCGTCGAGGGCAACGGCCTCGAAGCGGTATTGGGCGAGCTTTTCAGCATCGCGATGCAGCAGCGCGTAGGAGGTCAGCACCAAATCACAACTTGAGATCGCATTGAACCGGCCAGCCCGATCGGCGCCCTGAAGGATTAGGATCTGAAGGCTCGGGTCGAAACGTTGGGCCTCGCGTCGCCAATTGGGAACTACGCTAGTTGGCGCAACGACAAGCACCGGGCCAGCGATGTTTCCGGCGGCCTTCTCTTTGGCAATATGAGCGAGTAGCTGAACGGTTTTTCCGAGCCCCATATCGTCGGCTAGAATGCACCCGAGCCGGTGCCGACGCATGAACGACAACCACCCTACCCCCTCGCGTTGATAGTCGCGAAGCACTGCGCGAAACCCGTCTGGCGGATCGACCGGTTCAGGCTGGCCGCTGTCCGCTAAGGCCGCAGCGAGTTCAGTCAAGACGGCATCCGTTTGGCGAAGCGATGTCTGAGTCGAATCCATCGACGCAATTTGTGCCGCTCGAATCCGGTGCACTCGAAGTCTTCCGTCACTGCCAAGTGGGCGATCACCGAGCAACTCATGGAGGTATTTTAGCGGTCGCGCCAACGTCGTGATCGGCAATCGAAGATAGCCCGCAGAAGCCGCATCCGCGTCATCAGAACCGCTGGGCATCGGCAACACCAACAGGGCACCGTCCCGCGTGTCGAACGATCCATCGGGAGCGATGCGTCCTAGTTCGATCGCTTGGAGAAGCACCTCCAGCAAATCAATCTCCAGCCCATCGATCGAGACGCCAAATCGCAATTCAAACCAATCGGAGTCATCGCCAACAGAGTTCCCTAAATCGGTGAACCATTGATCTTCAGATGGAGTCACAAACCGAGTCCCAAAGCCATCAGGGATCTCTACGCTCCAACCATCGGCTTGTAAGTCAGGTACGTAGTCGGCAATGAAAACACCCCAGGCTGCTAGAATCGCGGGATCTTTCGGAAGCCTCTTTACGGAAGGCGTTAAGGCCTTTTTTGACCTTCCTGGAAGCGCTTGGTCGAACGACGCAATGACTTGTTCCGGCATCACAAACAGCGATCGCGAATCACGAGCGATTTCCGCCTTTCGAAAAGTTCCAGCGATCGGCCCTAGCAGAGTCCGATGAAGTCGCCGGACAGCTTCGCGCTCGGCTGGGCCGTTTCTGAGATACCTCCGCATCTGTCCGGAAGGAAGACGGACATCGACCGGAGTCAGACCATCATTTCCGGATCCCGATTGGTCTGCAGCGCGGCGCATTTCTGGCTCCGTATCTTTCCCATCGAGTTCATCCCAAACCCAATCGTCATCAATTTCACAGGCGACCTCAGTGCCACCGTAGCTGGCGAAAAGCTCGGCTGTACGAAGACTCCGAAGCCGAAGTCCTGACCAGCGTCCAGCACTTGGCCCGGCGGCGTCGCGAATCGTCAGGCGCAAAGTGAAGCCATCTGGCGGGCCATCGACCTCGTCGATATCGACGGATTCTGGCAAGGGGATTCCGACTTGATCAGATCCTTTTCCGCGCGCCTTTCCTGCCTTGCGCAAGGCAGCCCCGAGTGTTCTAGCAACGTCTCTCGAGACCTCCGGGCCTCCGACCCAACGTCGAACGGTCGATGCCGGAAACTCGACATCGATTTGCCCAAACTCTCCAGTCTGAGCGTCAACATAGAGGGGTGGATCGCCCGCGCCAATTCCGCCTCCCGAATGGCAAACAGGCGGCTCAGTCGCCAGCGCAGGGCGCAGATCACCGCGCTGGGTCCCGGGTAGCCAGAGCAATTGCCCGACCCGCGATCCTGCCCGGGCTAGCGAAACCAGCTCGAGATGGTGTTCGGTCGAAATGTTGAGGAAGAGTCGCCCGGTTGATGAAGCAATCCGACTGAGTAAATCGAGCCACGATCCGCTGCCAATCTTCAAGTCGTCGCCACCACCAGCTAGGCTAATTGCTTCCCGCAAAAGATCGGCATCCCGAGCGGTCGCGTAGGCGGGAAGAGCTTCGCAGTCTCGGAAAATATCTAGATCGCAGTTCGACCAATTGGTTCGGCTGAAGCCATCCCCCACCGTCGAAGCATTGACCGCCCGCAACCGAAGCGAAGATCCACGCGCTTCGGATTCGAGAACAAACAGCAGACGTCGGTTTTTTCTGATCGGTTCGTTCTCTGCCTCCGAATCCGCATTGTCCGCTCCACCACCAGAACCAAAATCGAAGAGCGAATCGACCCAGCCCTGAAGCTCTTCGCCCATCGCACCCTCGCCATCGGGAGCAGTAGGAGTCTGAACAACGCCGGAGGGGGCCGGACTGATATGCTTTTTCGCAGCCTTTGCGCACTCAGCTCGAACGTCCCCCTGCGCCAGATGAAGCAGAAGCGCTGCCTCATGCCCACACTGCTGAACGCCACAACTGCACGCTCCTCGAATCGCTAGGGAGCCATCGCGCTCGCTGACGAGTTCCGTTTCGAGGACGAATTGATTACCTTTAGCCCCTAATCCGACAACGCTCTGAAGCCGCGCGATCGATCCAGATTCCGTAACACTCGAAACCGAAACCTGGAACCGTCCTTTCCGAACGAGACTGCGCCCGACCGCGACCGACTCCGCCGGGTAAGTCCATGCCCAAGCACCTTTAGCTAATTCGCGAAACCATTGATCAGGATCGATTTCTGATTCGGTCGTCTTTTCGTCACCCATGTTTCCAGCATCCGAAGTCATATCCCCCGACGAGACTTCGTCACGAGTCTATGGACAGAGTGCTTGGCTGTGCAAGAAACGGTTCTGTAAAATTCGAAGATTTACCGGAAACTTGGTCCCATCTCGATCGGATTCATCACCGATTCAATGGTGTCACTGAGATGAGGGCTTTTAACCCTAAGATCGTCGTATTTTATTCTAGCTGCATGCTCTCGTTTAAAATCCAAGACTGCGGAATAGCTGCGATGAAGGTGAAAATAGGGCGTCGGAATTTCTGGATCGACTTCGATCGCTCGTTTGAAGTCCTCAATCGCCTCTCGATAGCGAGCCTTCTTGTCAGCCAAAATTCGCCCGCGAATGACATAAGCTTCCCAAATTTTTGGGTTCTTCGTTATGCAGTTACTGGCATCCTGAACAGCGTCGTCCCATCGTCCCATCTCATACCAAGCCAGGGCGCGATTGCCGTAAGCTGCGGCGAAATCGGGGTCAGTTTGCAATGCCTTATTGAACGACTTTCGCGCATCTTCGAGTTGCCCCAAATGAAGTTGGGTGATGCCTGAATTAGTGAGGGTTTCGGCGGTCGGACTGCTGCTTTCCCAAATGGTCAGATCATTTTGCGCCAGAGCCCATTTCTTTAAGGCGATCCTTGCAGTGCCCCGAAGTCGATAAGCCGCAACAAATTCCTTATCGTTAGGGCGATTGTTGATGGCATTGGTGAGAACTTCCTCGGCACGAGCGTAGTCGTGACGCCCCAACAGGTAGCGCCCATAAGTTTCGAGCACCCCAATGCTCTTCGGGTCGATTTTGACCGCTTCAGCCAAGTCTTGGTCAGCTTCGGAATACTGGCCAAGCTCAGAATACGACAGTCCTCGAGTGACCAACGCCTCAGGAGCGTGCTCTTCTAGTCCCGGGTGATCTTCGTAGTCGGTGATGAATACCGACAGGTCATCGCGCGCGGGCTGGTGATCTTCCAAATGATACCGAGCGATGCCGCGCCAAAAATGAGATTCTACCGCGTATTTTGGCAGCGGACGTTGCGCACCCGTTTTTTCGAGAACGGCATTTGCATGACGAACCACGTCCTCCCACTTCGAGTCGGCAGCTCCATGACGCATTTCCTGCATTAGCAGGGCGAGATCGGTGGGGCTGCCAGGTCTGGGATCTGGTTCTTTATCAACTGTGGAATCACTCAGCAGCGCAATTGCCCCACCAATGATCGCCAGCCCGAGAACACCAATCGCGATTTTAAGCGGAAGTCCGGGCCGATCCGCGAACCCTTCGGTGATTCGGGTTACAAAGGATGTCGGAGGAGCGCCGCCGCCCTGCGCTCCATGGTTAGGAATGGGCGACTGGGGCGAAACGGGAATCGGTGGCGGGGTGCCAATCGTGGGCTGGTGAGGCGGTCGTTGAGCCCCCATTTGAATCAGTTCCCTAAACTCATGAATCGAGCGCGGGCGTTCTTCGGGCCAGATTCCGAGCCCCCGATCGATCGCTTGTGCCCACTGCGAACCGCTTCGATTTTCGTGTTGGCTGCCGACAAGTGGCTCGTAAGGATCCATCGGACCGACGCGGCTCGGAGCCTCAGGAATTTGCTCTCCCGTGATGCACTCGTAAGCCGTGGCTGAGAGTGCGTAGACGTCGGTATGTGGCCCCTGATCACCATCGGTTCGGTATTGCTCGAATGGTGCATAGGGAGGAGTTAGGATCGCATTGATCGACTTCGAATGCTGTCCGAGCCCGACCTTTGCGGCCCCGAAATCTAGGAGCACTGGAACGTCGTTTGCCGTCAGGTAAATGTTTCCGGGCTTAATATCGCGATGGATGATCTTGATGTTGTGCAGTTCTCCCAAGGCGTCGGAAATTGGTAACAGAACCCGATCTAGGCTTTCCCTTGTCGCTCCTCCGGGGCGCTCCCGCAGCCACTGTGACAGCGTGATGCCTTCTAGATAAGCCATGACGATATAGGCCGTCCCATTGGCTTCGAATACATCGTGGATCGCGACGATGTTTTTATGGTGAAACTGTGCCAGCGTGCGGGCTTCCTTCAGGAACAGCTGGAGCGCCCAATCATAGTCTTGATAAACCGAATCACTTAGCGGAACGACCGACGCGTTCTCGCCACGCATGGCAACAAACGATGGCAAAAATTCTTTAATCGCGACCTGTCGGGAGAGGTCGTGATCCATTGCTTTATAGGTGATTCCAAATCCCCCTTGGCCTAGCTCCGAGAGAATTTCATAGCGCCGGTTTGGACCGATTCGGAAGCCCAGCGGCAAGGAGCGTAATCCAAGAGATGTCTGGGAGTCCATAGCAGTTTTATCAGGATACAGACGATCCACCGCGAATCAGTTGCGGAGATTCGAACTTTAAATGGTGACTCAGTTTGGCCGAACGCTTTTGACCAAATGAATCCCCAATAACCCCATCGCAATCAGCGCGGGAATCGTCAGAAAATGAGCACCGGCAACTAACACGTCAGTCAATGCTAGCCCGGCAAAGTCAGAACTAACCCACCGGAAAAACACGAATCCAATGAGCCCAGCGATCGCGGCAAAGGTCGCGAGAAGAGCGAAAAACAAGACACCCTCATCGAGTTCGATCAGCCGCCTGGTCACGCCAAGTGGGCGTTCTCGGCTATCGAGATAGATCATGCACGACACTAAGAAAACCTGACTTCCTACCGTCGCCGCGAACAACAACAGAAGCTGACTGTGCAGGTCAAAAACGTTGAAATTCCCGGCCAATTCCATGGGGCCGGTCATAAACGCGACTGCCTGAAGCAGGGTCGCTAGCAGAGTGACACCAAGCCCGACCCACTCGAACAATTGGGGGCGCTCAGAAAGAATGAACAAGAGATGCCGCATTCCATCTCTCCACGTTCGCAAGTGAGCCACCCGATCAGGAGGACCGCAGCGGAGCCCTGAAGGAATCTCAACCGTAGAGGCATTCGCCTTCAGTGCCTTAATCAGTAACTCAGACGCGAACTCCATTCCCGAAGCCCGAACGTTCCAAGAAACAAAAGCCTCTTTTCTCAGGCATCGGAACCCAGAATTACAGTCGCTGAGCTTGCCTTTGTAAAAGAGATTGATCAGTCCAGTCAGAACCGGAGTCCCCAGATACCGATGCAGAAACGGCATCGCTCCGTCTTCAATTTCACCCCGGATCCGCGACGCAATCGCCATGTCCGATTGCTCAGAAAGTGCCGCGATAGCCAGAGGGCCAGCGTCTGAGTAGAGATAGGTCGAATCAGCGTCAGCGAACATCACATACTCGGATTCAGCCGCATCGATTCCTCCGCGCAAAGCTGCCCCGTAGCCTCTTTCGGGCACATTGACCACCCGAGCACCGCATTCTTTGGCGATCTCAATCGATCGATCTGTGCTGCCGTTATCAGCAACAATGATGTAAAAATCACAATCCGCTGTGGTCAGAGATGCCGAAACTTCTTCAATACAGCTGCGTAGCGTCTCTTCCTCATTGAGGCATGGAAAGACAAACGCTAAACTGCCTGGGCGCGGAGTCCTACCATCTGGCACGATCTCCGCAGGTTCTTTGAGGCTCTCACTAGCCGAACGATCAGCAACTAGCGACATGTCTCCTCCTCTGCCAGCAGGCCAGCGATCTCTCCGCCTGCTTGTTGGCTCAGTAGTTGTCGGCCTGTGTATCGGCTCTCTCCTACTACCGACAATTGGTCACGGCTACCTCGGGCTATCGCCCCAACGGCTCTCTTTGCTCCACCTCCCATGCTTTTTCTTACTTACATTTGGCATGGCACAATGCCAAGCGTCAACCTCCAATCGCAACTCGTTTCTACAGACACCCGTTGTTATCGCCCTCATCCTCGCGCCAACACTCGAGGCACTGCAGTGGCTGATTCCGGGCCGCCTTCCCGATTTACGCGATCTCGGACTTAACTTTGGCGGAGTCGGACTCGCCGCGATCTGGCTGACGGTTCGACGCAATCCCCGAAATGGTAAGGATTGGGCGATGCCAGGAATCGCGATTATTTTGGCAATCGGCTGCCTGGGAACAAGTCAGATCTTGGGCCGCCCTCGGCATCACCTGCCCATCACCATCGACTTGCGTTCAGGTGACCCACATCACGGGTTCCGAATCGACTCCTACCCAAGTCCCAATGGCACCAAACCGAACATTTCGTGGTCAGAAAACGGGCTGGCCATTGAGATCCCCGCAGAGGCTTCGGTGTCGATCCACCAACCGCTCCGATTCGAATCCAATTACCAGATCGAGCTAGCAATCGACGCCACATCCACATCGGGCTGTGAACTTGGAATCCGAGTCGACGGCGATCACGGCGACCGCTGGACTTCATCGGCAGTTCTCGATCAGAAGGCTTCGCCAGTGGTGGTAGAGATCGCCCCTCGCCGCCCGGTTGGTCGCGTTGACAACCTCGTGGTGTTTACAGTGAGTAGCCCAGAACCGAAAAAGTTAATCCTGCGAGAGTTCCGACTCACGGAATCAAAACCGCAGTCGAAAGCTCCCTAACGTTTGCGCGGAGTCTCTGCTCAGGCTATCAACCACCATGCCCTTCTCACGCCCTTCCGAAACGACAGCGATCTTTGGCCTCGGCTATGTCGGATCCGTTTCGGCGGGCTGTTTGGCCTCGCTTAGGCACCATGTCATCGGTGTCGATTCTCAATCGGGAAAGGTTGATTCGATTCGCTCAGGACGCCCACCGGTTTCCGAGCCCGGCTTAGAGAAAATCGTCGCTAAAGCGGTTGCTGATGGACTGATCAGCGCGACCACTGATTCAGCCGAAGCCTTGGAGAAAGCGACCACCGCGATTGTTTGCGTTGGCACTCCATCGCGACCCGACGGTTCAGCCAATCTGAGTTATGTCGAATCAGTGACTGCCGAGATCGCATCGGCAATTCGGTCAGGCTCATCACCCTGCCGATTAGTCATTTTCCGAAGCACCATGCTGCCCGGAAGCACCCGCCGACTTGTCAGCGAACACCTCGCAGAGCTACCGGATTCTATTCGCCCTGAGGTCTGGTTCTGCCCAGAGTTCTTGCGAGAAGGCACCGCCATCGCCGACTTTGCCGAACCATCGCTAATCGCCACGGGAACTGCTCAAGGCGACTTCGATCGGGACAACAATACCCTTCCTGCAATCCACCGCGAATTCGTCGATCCGAACTCGCTGATGACTTGGGAAGAGGCAGAGTTACTCAAGTACTCGTGTAACACTTTTCACGCACTGAAGGTCGGCTTTGCCAACGAAATCGGACGCCTTGGAGGCCTCGTTGGCACGGATGGATCTCGGGTCATGACTGCGTTGTGTCGCGATACCAGACTCAACATCTCTCCGGCCTACCTTCGCCCTGGAGCGCCTTTTGGAGGCTCGTGCTTGCCAAAAGACCTTTCGGCATTGCGCCGGTTTGCCAGAGCAGAGGGAGCGGAATTGCCCATTATCGAACAAATCGAAGCTAGCAATCAAGTTCAGGCTAATCTGCTGATCGAACAGATCATTGCCTCCGGTCGACGGCCAACAGCGATTCTTGGATTGTCCTTCAAGGCCGACACCGACGACTTGCGCAACAGCCCCGCCTTGGCCGCAGCAGAGATGCTTCTCGGCCGAGGCTTTCCGCTCCGAATCTACGAGCCTCTGCTCAAGATCGACGATCTCACTGGCCAAAACCGAACGACTGCTCTCGCCGCCATTCCTCACCTCGCCGAACTTCTAGATAGCTCCTTAGATGACGCTCTCGCCGATACTGAACAAGTGGTTCTAGGTCGTCCGGGACTGGATTGGAAAGCAATCAGCGAAACATTGGCTAGCCGTTCCCTACAACCAGACATCATTGACCTAACGGGTACTTACGGGATTTGAGGAAATCCATTTGGAGCGATGAAGAAGGGCAACGCTTCGCCCTGGACACGAACCAGCACGCACCGATCAACGGGCGCATTAGGTGACCAAGGCTCCAAGTCCATGCCATCGAGTAGCGGCAGAGGCGCTGGCCAGAGAGGTTTGGGGATTAGCTCGTAGCGGGTTCCGACAGCAAAGTGCTTGGGAACTTGATCAATCGTCAGCCAGCGCCCCCGCCGACAGTTGGAGTCAATGAATTCAGCCTTCGCAAGTTCCGTGGAATAAACGTGATCAAACAGGCAACCATGAATCAATTGCCGACTCACGATTGAGCAGTTTCGGTAGGCCTCCGGAAAGTAATTTTGGTAACGGGCCGACAGTTGGAGTTGATGGCTACGGAGGCGATGAAGTTTCTTCAAATAGTTGTCTCGGGCATCTGGGCCCGGAAAATCGTGACCAGATGCCCGCGGCACAGCCAGATAAAATTTGGTGGCGATTTCAAGGTGGATCCGCTCTCCTGACTCAAGATCCTGAATGAGGAAATCAAGCTCCCCGATTGTAGTATGGGCGTCCTTCTGAATCTGAAGGTTCTGGGCGAGCAACTCGTAGCGCAGAGAAGCTTCAAGCAGTAGCGCCAGACCGGCTTCTGTAATATGACCTAGTTTTTGCTCAAGGTTGAGAGGGGCGAGGTGCTCGGGAATCTCAAGTGCACCGCAATCAAATTGATCAGCTTCGGGCAGGTGGCCAACCAGCGGCGGAGCCGCGACCAGACTCTGGCAAAGAACTCGGGAAATCGCGGAAGGGTCGATCGGCATCGGACTAGATTCTTGAAGTGAGGATCTGCATACACGGCCATCTTTCTTCTAAAAGAGTCGGCCTTACGTCCTAATATTAGCCCCTGATTGCCCAGTTCGATCGTGGGTCTGCCAAAGATCGGTTTGCTCGCCTTTCAGCCACATCGTTAGGCTCTGAACAGCCACAGCATTGGCATCGACTCGACCCGTCCAAATCAACTGACGAAGGCCATTGCGGTCGAGCAGGGTCACAGGAACACTGAGGAGAGTGTTTGCGACGAGATGCTCCCGTGGGGTGGCTCCAAGAATTTGAGTCAACTGCGCCCCACCCCGGCCTCGGGATTCCGAAGGGTCGCGGTAAATAACTAAGTGGAGATCTTGAAACGTTCCAGTTTCTGCGCAGCGCGGCAAACTGGTTTGTGCGGCGACGTCGCCATCGAAATCGAAGAAGAACTGGCCTCGTTCAGATTCGGCGAGAGTTTTCTCCGAGGAGCCGACGACACTGAATGCATTTCGAGTCCTGACTAAGGAATTGAAGAGGGATTGAGGGAAAGTGCTGCCATCCTCGGCATGGCCTTCAGCGGTAAGCCGAGCGACGCCATCTTTCGTCAGTCGAAAGCTGACAAGACGATCGCCAACAGCGGTTTCGGCAAAGTGTTGGTTCTCAGCGTGATCGATTCGGAGACGGGGCACGTCAGTAGTTCGTTGGAATGATTGAAGACGGCTATCGTGCCTGAATAGAACGCGCCAGAAGTTCACGAGCAAATCCCTGCCGAGGTGTTGCGGCAGCGGGTGAGAGCAAGCCGGTGATCGATACATTTCCGGTCGCCTTGAACCCCAAACCAGTTTGCCTAAAGTCTTCATCTGACTGAGGTGTGGCCAAGGGCTCGACCCACCACTTTTGTCCAGGATCGGAATCTGGCTGAAACGAGGAATCGCCGAGTAGAGTCGAGTAGCGACCTGGAATCGCGGTTACCAATCTGTAACCGAACCCTTCGAGTTCCTGCTGTTGCTGGTCATCTGTGAGGGGCTGCAATCGGAGAGCGCGTTGGCGCCCCGCCGCGTAGCCACGACGTATTCCCGGATCTCCGCGATCGGGATCGATTAGACCATCGAGATAGCCTTGACAGAAGGCGACGGTGAAAGAGTTTCGGTCAATCTTGCTCCGGTCGGGTATCCGTTCGAAGTGTGTTTTCGCCTGACGAAGAACGTTCGGTGGTGCTGGATGGGCAGCGAGCCACCAGTTGACATAATCACTCGAGATGGGTGCAATTCGACCGGCATTGGCACTCCGGGGATCTGAACTGCCTCCGCCGGATGATGAGCAAGCAACTACCAAGGCAGCCACACCGATAAGGAGTAGTTGCCAGAAAATCCGGATCGTTCGGGAGCAAGTTGCGGAGATCACGCGGAAAGGTAGATCAAGTCTCAAGCCAGTTCCCGAAAAAAAGAAGGCCACTTTGACAACTAGCTCGGAAAAGCGGACATTTCCCTTCCCACAAGCTCCCCGAAGCCGACCACCGATGCGCAAACATTTCCTGAGACTAAAGTCAAAAATGTCTCCATTGATCGCACCGATGGTGTGCACAGTGGCGGCCTTCTGGCTCATGGCATGCAGCGCCACGACATCGGACAAACCATGGGCAAAGTTGTTCTCGCGATCATCCGATAGGGCTACGAATAGAGCTGCAACTGCGAATCAGCAGGGCTCAGCCGTCGAGTCCAGTCAGCCGAGAACTTCCGAAGTGCTTTTCAATACTGATGCCTACACCGCGCTCCCTCCGCGCAATGGGGTTCCCAACTCAGTGCGCTCGCGAGCTCTCGTGGGCAGAGCCAAACATCGTCTGGCTGCACGGATGGACGATCGTGGTTTTCGCTTGGGACAGCCAGTGTTTCTGCGAATCTTTAAAAACCCTCGGGTATTGGAAGTGTGGCTCAAACGCGGCGACAGATTCGACTTATTCGAGTCCTACCTCATTCAGCGCTTTGCCGGTGGCCCGGGCCCAAAAATTTCCGATCGCGATGGTCAGAGTCCGGAAGGTTTCTATCAGGTCACCCGCTACCGTATGAACCCATATAGCTTCTATCATCTGGGCTTCAATTTAGGCTACCCCAATGCCCACGACCGCGGCCAGGGCTGGACTGGGCAATCGGTGATGATTCATGGCAAAGAGACTTCGCGGGGTTGTTACGCAATGGGCGATGAGGCGATCGAGGAAATCTATGCACTGTGCGAATCGGCGCTCGAAGCGGGCCAAGATTCATTTTCCGTGCAATGCCTGCCATTTCCGCTCAACTCCCATAACATGCAAGTCGTGGCCAACCATCCTTGGGCTGCCTTTTGGGCGACACTGGAACCGGGATTTCGCTACTTCGAAGAGCACCGTACACCTCCAGCAATAGGCACGATGGCAAACGGAAGCTACATCTTAGAAAGCGCCGAACCTCAAGCCCGCCGATTTCGTGGGCTAGGTGCTGTGATGAGAGACTAAATCGATACCAAAAGATAAGGCGCGGACTCTTATTGGTTCCCCTCGGTCTTCCTTTTTTGTCCCTTCGCCTTCGCCCCCTTTGGCGATCGGTTCGTGGTCAATGCTACCTCCGTGGCGATAGGGTCGGAGTCTTCCCACTTCGCGAGCCAATGACTCAATTCAGTTTGAAGACTACTAAAAATTTCTGCGTGGTCAGCGTCCTCAGCGAGATTCCGCAGCTCATGGGGATCGCGCTCGAGATCGTAGAGCGCGAACTCTGGGCGGTGGTGCAGTTGGCGCACTAAGGGATCATTAAGCGAATCTCCCCAGCGGCGACAACCCAACTCGAAGCGGGGTCTTGAGCCTTGTCACACCACTGAACTGTGGCATGTCCGTCCCGGTCATCGCCCCAGACAGCAACGACCGGGACGGTCGTGCCTCTTACTCGGTTTCGGAACTCCCCATGGAGATCCGAGAGGGTGCCCAAGAAGCTCTCAATTCGCACCTTCAGGAGGGAGAGCGTGGGAAAACCCATGAAAGGCGATGCTATCGATCGGATCGAATTGAGAATCCTCAGCAACAGCTATTTGCCCTCGGGTGGTGCAATGGCCAACTCCACAACCTTCCGCTGCGCATCCATTTTGGCCAACATCTGAGTCTGACCGAGTTCCGATTTGGGAGGGTATTCGATCCAGCCTTTGACGAAGTTGGCATAGTCAGCGAGCGCATCGCACATTGGAAGCATATCTTCGTGAACTCGGCTGCGAAGCGCTCTCAACTTGGCCTGTATTCGAATACAGTCATCGACCCGAACGGCCTCATCTGGAGGGGTTCCACCGACTACAGATTCCCAAAACGGTGCGCAGAGAGAACGGCAGTGATCGCGACTCCCGTCGCGGCTCATCTGTGCTGGAATTTCGCCGCGGGCTAGTCGAAGCAGCGCCCATGCACTGCCGTGTTGGGGAACAACCCCAACGATCGATTCCAGCTTCTCAATCATTTTCGGATGGGTCAGATGCTTCATCCCGCCTTCCTGCCCGAGGACTTTAGCGATCTGGGCGAAGGTCGTATTGGCCTCTGTCATTACCGCCGATTTTTCAATCTGTGACGCCCATTCAGCAGCCTCGAAATCCTTCAGAATAAAAATCGGGATCTGACTGAACTGAGCTGGCCCCTCGGCTAGGAACAAATCATGGATGAACATGCTCTCCGAAGCGGCAACTCCGACCCACTTTTTGCCACTCTTGCGAGCGAATCGAACGCGCCGAATGAGATCTTCAGGCGCTGTCAAAACACCCTCGGCATCGATGCCCGCGATAACGACACCGCTTGAGTCGATCGCTCGGCCACTGACCATCGAATTAACAGCCAATGCCCATGGCAGCGACGAGGCGACCATTGAGGAACTGATCAGGTATTGCCGATCACAGCTCAGATAAATTGTCGATCCCAGCGGCCACCCGTCTTGCCGGGTTCGGACGGCTCCACGAAACGCATCGACCATGTTCAGAAGGCGTTCGCCAGCCTGACGATCGTTCTTTGAAAATTTGAGCTGGGTCGGAAGGTTGGCAAAATCGTCGTTCTTCTGTTCTTTGAACTGGGCTTCTACAGTGACAACCGCTAGCTCGTAGCCGTCGGAGTCATCCCCTTGTTTTTTAACCCACAAAATTGCCGGAACCGCAGCGGATTCGACGTTTAAAGTCACTGCGTCCGTCGGGGTGGATGGATTGGCTTCAGCAAGGATGGCTTCGACTTCTTCTCGGTCATCCCGGCGCCAAAGAAGGCTTGTTGGAGCATTGCCGGCATGGTCTTGGCGGAGCGGATCAGCCCCGAGCGAAATCAGCATTTGGATCGCATCTAAGTGTCCCCCAGCCGTTGCGACATGCAGAGGAGTCTGTCCTAAACTATCCGCCGCCAAAGGATCATCAACCGCAGCCGCCATGATCCGACCGAACAACTCGGAATCAAAACGATGGGGATTGGAAACAGCAAAATGGATTAGGCCACGCCCCTGAATATCCTCCGTCGCCGGGTCTAGGCCGAGACCAACTAGCTTCTCATACAACCCGCTCCACTGAGCCCAAACGGCGTAGTGTAGAGCAGTTCGACGAAATGCGTCCGGTGCATTTGGGTCGGCTCCAGCGGCTATGACACGATCGAAAAGGACTGTCGCGCGCGACTCGCCCGTAGTCTGGTCGAAGCTCTCCGAGAGAAAATCGGGCGTTCCTATTCCACTCGATGCCCGTTCGATTCGGAACTTCGTGACAGCCGGGTCGGTGTCGCTTTTCACGCTCGACGACCCGATGCGGTAGAGGTCTCTGCTGTAATCCGCACCGGAGATCGCTAAACAGGCTGGAGACGGCGCGGTTAGGTAAAAGCGGCCTTTTTCGACCCAAGGATAGACAGGCTCGGGCGGTAAGATCGAACCTTGCTGAATACTGGACTCAAGCAATCCGAGATTCCGCTGCGAAACGGCCCGCAGAGCCAGATTGTCGCCCTTCTGATTGGTTTCAATCAATACCGGAGCCCCCTTCGAAGAGAGGTTCTTAACCCAGTTCATGGTCGTCTTCGGCCCGATTGATTGGAGCACGTCTTCTGCTGATAACTTCTCCCAATATTCCTTTTCCAACTCACCCCTCTTCGTCAAAAACTCAAGCATTGTGATTCGGGGTTCGTCTTCCTGCCCCGCAGACTGTCTCAAGAACACTTCTAACACTTTCCCGCCCCAGATCCTCGATTCTGGGGTGAGCTTCCACTGATCCATGATTTGGGTCACCTGAGGCAAATCACATTTTCTCAGGGCCGCCGCGATCGCCGCTTGGTCATCATTGCTGAACTTCGGCTCTTGAGCGACTGCCGTCACGGCGATAGTAGCAGCAGCCAAAAGCATTGCTCGCCGAACAAAAAATTGGGGGAAACCCAGAATACGCATGGTTAATAAACGTCGTCTTAAGTCTGATTCATTCACGTTCCACGAATGAAGTGAAGCTGGTGACTTCCCCTACTCCATCATCCAGCGCCCGAAATCATCAGGGACATCGGCCTCGAACTTCAGCCGGTCGCCAGTCACAGGATGATCAATTTCTAGGCAACGCGCGTGAAGCATCAGCCGCGCAACCCGCACAGGCTGGCGTTTGGGATTAGCATAGATCGGGTCACCCAAAATCGGGCAGCGCAGCGAACGTAGATGGACTCGAATCTGATGAGTCCGCCCGGTCAGAATGCGACACTGAACTATCGCCGAGCCCTCGGTGGATGGGTCGGCGGGCATATCGAGAACTTGGTATTCGGTGATCGCCTCTTTCCCAGAATCCGATCCGACAACAGCCATTCGCTGACGGTTCGACGGATCGCGACCGATGTGGTTTTCAATGCGCCCCTGAATCGGGTTCGGAACGCCATGAACGACCGCCAGATATTCCTTGGCCGTTGACCGTCCTGAAAATTGACCGACCAACGATTCCCGCGCCTTCTCGGTTTTCGCGACGACCATGCAGCCGCTGGTGTCCTTATCCAGCCGATGAACGATCCCAGGACGGTCGGGTTCACCGACGCTCCCCAAGCTTTCGCCGCAATGGTGAAGCAGGGCATTGACTAGAGTGCCATCGGGGTTGCCAGGTGCAGGATGAACCACCATGCCGTGTGCCTTGTTCAAGACGACGATTTCAGAGTCTTCGAACAGAATGGTCAGCGGGATCTCCTCCGCCAGCGGCACCACCGATCGTTCTGGCGGAATCGAAACCGTAACCTTCATCCCAGACTCAACCAGTGTCTTGGCTTTCGTGGCGCGACCATCGAGTAAGATTGAACCAGCCTTGATCAGTCCCTGCACACGAGCTCGGGACAAATCGACCCCTAAGCTGGTCAGTTGGTCGGTGACGAACCGGTCGACCCGCTGCGCAGAGATTGTTTCTCCGACATCGAAAATGTGAGTTTGTTCGGCAGCAGAGCCGTCGGATACCTGTGATGTTGAGTCTTCCAAAGCGACGCGCACCATCGTCGGGATCCTAGCGATTTCAAACCCGCCAATCGTTCAACTACCGCTATTTATCGCCAGAGTACGGCCATAATTTTTCATGACTCGGCGCGCGACTACTGCTTGGATCTTGTCGCGGCGGGTGTAGATTTATTGAAACGACGATGAATGGCGAAACCCAACGTCGACGTCTTGAGACTTGCCCGAATTGTCGGGGGCCCATTGACGTCGAGGACGAGCAACCGCTAGCTAGGGTAAATTGCCCGAGCTGCGGCAAGCTGACCTCGGTGCGTTCACGGTTCAACCAGTTCGAAATCACCAAAAAGATCGGTGAGGGCGGAATGTCCCGCGTCTATCGAGCCACCGACCGCAGTCTGGGGCGAGATGTCGCCCTGAAAATCCTCAATCGGAAATTCAGCACGGACAGTGAACGGGTCGCACAGTTCGAAAAGGAAGCCAGAATCACCGCACTGGTCAGTCACCCAAATATCGTACGCATTTACTCGGTGGGCCGTGCCCAGGGTCTCTTTTTCATCGCCATGGAATTGGTTGGTGGCGGCAGTCTAGAACAGCGCATTCGCGAGGGTCGCATCCCAGAGGATGAGATGATGGTCTATTCCATCGGGATTGCCAAAGGTCTCCGTGCCGCCCACACGGCCGGCCTTGTCCACCGTGATATCAAGCCCGGTAACATTCTGTTTTCGACCGGTGGGATCCCTAAAATTGTGGACTTCGGCTTGTCTCTGATCTCGACCGAAATCGATACCTCAGGAGAAATCTGGGCGACCCCGTACTACGTGCCACCCGAAAAATTGGCCAATCGGCCGGATACGTTCCGGGGCGATATGTACAGCATGGGCGCGACCGTTTTTCACGCCTTGGTCGGTCGCCCTCCCCACGATGCACGCACCGCATCGATCGCCGAGCTGAAGAAGATTAAGGCAGAGCCCGTCCATCTCGCCGATTCCCTTCCCGAAGTCAGCGAGCAGACGAGCCAAGTGATTGACCGGCTCCTTGAACAAGATCCGGGTCTGCGCCCTGCAACCTACGACGAACTAATCGACGAGTTGCTGCTCACGGCGACCGCTCTGGAAAATCCAGATGACGTTCAACTTTTATCGCGGATAGACGTGCCCTCAGCGGCCGAAATTCGGCGTCGGCACGAAAAGCAATCAGCCAAAGTATTCTGGGCAGCAGGCATACTCGCCAGTATTGCTCTGATCACCGGGCTGGTAGTTCTCATGCTGACTTCTGGAAGCAAGCCAGAGTCGAACCCGATCACTCCCCAGCCAGAGATCACTACCACCCCATCACCCGATCTCCCCCCAGACATTACCGGGCCAGAAATTCCAGATCTCGACACTCCATCGATCGCCGATCGATTCCTTGAGGCTCGCAGTGAAATGTTCGCTGGCTCGATCGAAAGTTCGCGGAAGACGTTCTCTGAGATTGCTGCGACCTTAGACGCTAGACCATCGACCCGATGCTGGGCTCGTTACAACCTCGGTATCGGTCACCTACTCGATGGACGAATCGACGCCGCTCGCAATGAGTTTGGCCGCATACCAGCAATTGCAGAAGCAGCTTCTGATGATGAGGGAATGGAGCCTTGGGCAGCTGAGTTCTTCCGAGACACTGAGCGCCTCGTTAACAGAGACGGAATCCCCGAACCCCACCTGAAAGAATATTTCCCGTCCGACGATCCCCACGCCCTCGGTTTACTGGTTCTCGGCCTCCAGACGTGGCAAGAGGGAGACTGGGACAATGCTCTGGACTTCTTTGATAGCTTCGATGTCGTCAAAAGGACCGGTAGCTACGCTTGGGTCGATGGCTATAAAGCCCTACTGAATGATTTTCGCAACGACTACGAAGTCCTACTCAAAGAACCGCTTCTTCTCGATCAAGATACTATCAGCATGAGCGATCTCGCTGACGCGCGGGAGACCTACATGGAAATGCAGGGGGAATTCCTGACTCGCGGACGCGTTCACACCTTGGTCAAGACCCAGCTTGAGTTTCTCGACGCCCTTGAAGCTGCCAATGAAGCCTCTGATGCCCATACCCAGACTGAAGACGAAAAGATCCGGGTCGCATCGCTCAACCGCGAAGAAATGGCCGACCTTCAGAACGTCGTTTCTGATCTACGCACAGGCCGCTATCGTTCAGAATATCGATTCGCTGATGGCCTAGAAGTACTACGCAAAGCTGGGCTCGGCTATCACAGTGAGATTGTCTCTGATGCTCTGGATTCTCACGTTTATCTCTGGAAGTCTGCAGAAGAATTTCTCGAAACGTTTGTTTCCGACTTAAATGCTGGCGGATTCCGAGGTCTCGGCGCTTCACCTTTTGCTGCGCAGGGAGAGATTGTCGGAGCCACCAGAGATCATATTATCGTTGGACTTGAGTTTGGAGAAACTAAGTTTGCCATTGCCGATCTTGCCCCTGAAGTCATCATTGATATGGCGCTGCGCATGGCCGAGCGCATACCGAACTCTACTGAACATTACCATCGCCGAGAACTCGCCGTCGCGTTCGCAAAGCTTGTCGGCAGTCATGATCGTGCCGATTGGATCGCGGGACGCCTGATGAATGAGCATCGGATGTTCCGCGAAAAGTGGCTCCGGATGGTCGAGGTGACGTATTGAACTTCAACCAGATGAGGTGTTGATTCGATGTCAGAATCTAGCCTGCGATGGCAGACACCCATTTCACACACCCTCCCTAATTTTACGTCATGCAAATTGAGCCGATCGCGATCTACTTTGAGATCCCAGCCACCGACCCCATGGGGCGCGAACATGTCGAGGGGAAGCTTCGCGGACTGGACGATGAGGTTGTTCTGCACTGGAAAATCCGTGACAGAACGTTCAATCGCGAACCGAACCCAATGCACGAAATCCACCTCGAATATCACGAAGTGGAAGACGTCGAATTCCACAAGAAATTTTGGGGGAAACGCTTCATCGACTTTAAAGTCGGCGACCCGAAAAAGCTTGAAGGCATGCCTGGGATTCATATCGGCAAGGCTACACTCCACGTGACGAAAAAGTCGAAAGACGATGCCGAGCGTTTGGCCAAATTTCTTGACTATAAGATCTCCGAGCACCGGGTGGCTAAGTCCCAAGAAGCGCTCAGTGAGTTGTTCGACGACGACACCGAAATCTAAGGTAGAACTCGATGACAATCATCATCGGAGCTGGCCTCTCAGGCTTAACTTGCGCAAAGGTTCTGGCAACAGCCGGACATACCGAACTTATTGTTCTGGATAAGGCCGACCAAGTCGGTGGTCGAGTGGCGACCACGACTACCGACGAAGGCTTTGTTCTCGATCACGGATTTCAGGTCTTACTCGACAGCTACCCGACTGCGGCGCGCCACCTCGACATCGAAGCTCTCGACCCTTGCTGGTTTCGTTCAGGAACTCTGCTCGCTGACGGCTCAAGAAGTGCCCCGCGCCGACTGATGAACCCGCTCCAAGGTGGGGGCGGATTGGGCGAACTATTCCGGCTTCCAATTGGCTGGTTAGAGCGAATTCGACTGGCCAAACTCGGAGCTTCGGTGCTGTCCCAATCAGAGGAAGGCTTGGGACATCGCCGCGCAGGAATCTCGACCGCACAGTATCTTGAGGACATGGGCATCTCGGAAGAGACCGTTGATCTGCTGATTCGACCGTTCTTCGCAGGCGTCCTACTCGACGACGATCTCAATTGCGACGCTTCATTGTTTCGCACCTACATCCGTCGCTTCGCAACTGGGGTCGCTCTTGTCCCGAAACGCGGCATCCAAGCAATTCCCGAGCAACTTGCTTCGCATCTTCCTGATGGGGCACTGCGGTTAAATTCTGCATTCGACTCGCTGATCACTGAGGGTGAAGGAGAACTCTCGCGCGTGACGGGAGTCCGGCTCGAATCTGGCGAAGAACTGCGCTGTGATCATGTTGTTCTCGCCATGGATGGGGCCACGACGGCCGAAATATTGGATCTTCCAAAACCAGGGTTTCGCACGACAACCGCACTCTATTTCAAAAGCGACCGCGCTCTCTATTCCGAGCCCCTGCTCGTCACCCAATCCGGCCGTTCGCCTCTGGTGCGAAACCTCGTCCAGATGACCAATATTAACCCCAATGCCGCACCCGAAGGCCAACACCTCGTGGTCGCGAACATTGTCCGGTCGACGGGTAAAACACCGCAGAGCGACTTGTTCAAAGCGGCCCGCGAGGAGATCGCCCAGATCTTTCCGGACACCGCAGGCAGTCTCGAGCCACTCCGCGCAATGCCGATTCGCCAAGCACTCCCTGACCAAGTCCCAGGTTTTTGGGAACCGTGGACGAATGCTCTTCGCCACCTCCCTCAGGGTGCCCTACTCGCGGGTGACTGTATTCTCCAAGGCAGTATTCAAGGCGCCATGGAAAGTGGTGTTGCAGCTGCCCAAACCATTCTCTCAGCACGCAAGACTGGCGACCTCCATCGACCAACCGATGATTCTAAGTAATGAGCGCAAAAATTGGTCTACTTTTAGCTGTTGGAGCAGGCGGATTTTTGGGAGCGATTCTTCGCCATCTGCTGGGCGGATGGATCCAAAATCTAGCCGGGGGTAAATTCCCCTGGGGAATTTTGGCGGTCAATGTGCTTGGCTGTTTGTTGATCGGCTATGTCATGGCCCAATCCCTACCCGGGACTCTTCCCGACGGTAATTACGCTGAGCCAGCCCCCGAACCTTGGCGCCTGTTTCTTGTCACTGGCGTATTCGGAGCGCTGACTACATTTTCAGCTTTCGGGCTCGATACTGTCAGCTTAGCCCGAGGCGAGTTGCCTTGGCTTGCGGTCGCCAACGTTGCCGCAAACGTGGTGCTCGGTCTCTCTGCCGTTGCGGTAGGAATGGCCCTAGGGAAGGCCTGATTCATCCCGTCCGGAACGTATTGATCAGTGAAGTTTCCGTGATCGCTCAGCTGATGAGCGGCTCAATGGGATCAATAATGAAAACCACAAAGAAGGCGCGCTCGATATCGAGCACGCCTTCAAAAACATTTTGGCCGCTTACCCGTTCAATAACCGGTGGCAGCCGTAGCGTCTTTAGTGCTTGTGGCCGCCTTTGCAGCATTCGCCACCAGTGCCGCAGCATTCAGCAGCGGCTTTGCAGCAGGAACCATCGGTGCCGCAGCACTTAGTGCTGGCGCAGGATGAAAGAAGGCATGCTCCAACGGCAAAGCTGAGGGCGGCGAGAATACGTGTGATCTTAATCATGATTAGTTGTCTTTGAGACTCACGTTAATTTACGAACGATCTCGAGAAAAAGACGAGTTAAAAAGCACTTAATCATCCGAGGGTGCTGAGAAGCTACGATTCAAGAAGAACCGAAGAGCTCTCAATCGTTATCAGTGGTGCGTTACTGGGAGCCACGCCCAACCTTAGTAGCTGGCTCTTACTTCAGGACTCGCTTAAGAAAGCCGGTCATTGCGTGCCACGATGCCTTGTCTGCATCCTCATTATAGGCCGCTCCTTTTGACGGGTCGTCACCGGCCATTTTCTGGGTAAATGAGTGCACCGCATTTGGATACGCAGTGAATGTGTAAGCGACGTTCGCCGCCAGCATCTCTTTGTGGAAGGCCTCGACTTCATCCACGGGGACATAAGGGTCGGCCGCACCGTGCAGGACGATGAGCTCCGCCTTGATGTTTTTCGCATCCTCTGGCGTCGGAGTGCCTAGCCCGCCATGAAAGCTGACGACACCGGCTACACTACTCCCGCTACGCGCTAACTCTAATGCACCAGTACCCCCAAAACAGTATCCGATTGCCGCGATGTTCTCCGTGTCGGTCTGAGGCAAGTTCTTCAAAACTTCCAGCCCGAGGTCTAAACGCTCGCGGAACAGAGTGCGGTCTCCCTTAAATTTGCCAGCGATCTTCCCAGACTCTGGCGGCTTTGGCCGAATGCCCTTACCGTAAATATCCAGAGCAAAGACGTTGTAACCCTCATTCACTAACATCTTCGCTCGCATTTTCTCGTAGTCGCTCAACCCCGTCCACTGGTGAACGATCAGCACTGATGGGCGCTTGCCTTTAACCGAATCGTCATAGGCATGCCAACCTTCAAAAGTGATGCCATCTGACTCGTACTCGACCACTCTCTCGATCAATGCCGCTCTGACAGAGCCAGACAGGATTAAACCGAAAACGAGGGCGCTGGTGAAGATTGATTTCATCATTGGTCAAAGTCGCCCGCAGGAACAAAAATGCAATTCAGCTCATTCCCTAAGAATGATGACTAGCCCCGATACAGCCTTTCCAAGCGCCCCCGCGAAAGCGATGCTGCCAGAGTCGTCTGGGTAACTAGGCGTCCAACTTCGTCTCGGCCGATCTTCAGCCGCTGCTCAACTTCAGGCCACTCCGCCGTCTCTAGTCGATCCAGTGTTCGCACTGCAAGAATCAGAGGCAGCGCCGTCGGAACGATGATGCGTTTCGGACGCAAATCGAGAACGTATTCCAGCCCCGCATCCAAATGCTCACGGCACAGTCTCATCCATGGCTCCCACAGTGGCCAAATCGATTCAGCCTGATCGGCGGTCAGCGCATCAGGATCAAAACCCGCCGCTTTCAACTCCTCTGCCGGCAAGTAACAGCGACCCGCTTTCAGATCGCGAGGAAAGTCGCGGATGACGTTAATCAACTGCAGCCCCTTACCCATTCGAACCCCGAGTTCTCGAAGCTCCGAAACGGATTTCGTCCGTGTCAAAGACGGCAGTTCCAGACCGCAAATATCCGTCCAAAACCCACCAACACATCCGGCGACGAGGTAGGTATATTCGTCGAGTTCCTCGGCGTCGGTTAGACAACGGATCTCTCGACCACCAGACCCCGTTGTCTTGGGAAACCTTTCAACGTCTAGGATCTGTCCGCGCAGAATGGGATCGAGGACCTCACGAATCGGCCCCCGATGGTCTTCGGGAACATGATCATGCCACTCAAGCACGCCGCCAACTTCGTTGAGAAGGCGCGCCTCTCCATCGTCATCGAGGTGAGGTATAATCCGATTCTTTAGTGAAGAAACCAGCGACGAAGAATCAACGGCAGCTTCTCTTTCAAACGCCCGGCCCAAGTCCGCTAACAATTCTAGCCGATCCCCAACCGGCGCATCGGCAGCATCAGCTACCGTGTCGGTCGCTCGGGCTAGTAGATAGGCCAGAGACACTGAGCCTCGAAACTCCTTGGGCAGGAATTTTAGGCTGAGATAAAATGTTCGAGAAACCGACTCCAGCAGTTCGCCGCCGAATCGTTGCTCGTAATGCTTGGCAGAGGCGTCAGTCATCGCGATGGTGCAGCACCTTGCTCCACCGCATCGAACACGTCTACCTCCATATCCCATTCTGCCATCGGATCTGTCCGTATTGCAGCTTCCACAAACATGGGATCGCTGGCCACGATCAGAGTGCCTTCGTTGATGCCGTTTTGGCTGAAGCGAACGCCGCGGCGATGATTCACGAGATCGCGCCGAAAACCATCTACCTCGGCGGCGGAACCCCTAGCCTACTCAGTGCTGAACTTTTGGGTCGGCTTCTCGATGGAATGCGCGACGCCTTTGACACGTCATCGACGCTTGAGTGGTCGATGGAAGCCAACCCGCGCACTTTTGATGGCGCCAAGGCGAAGGCTTTTGCTGGAATGGGAATCTCGAGGGTCAGTCTGGGTATCCAGTCATGGCATCCCGATGTGCTGAAAACACTGGGCCGCGACCACAGCCCAGATGAGGCAACTCAAGCTTTCGACTGCCTCCGCGAAGCCGGGATCCCGAGTCTAAATATCGATCTGATGTTCTCGATTCCGGGGCAGACTCAGGAAATTTGGGAAGACACACTCGCCCGGACAATCGCACTAAACCCCGATCATGTTTCGGCCTACAATCTCACCTACGAAGAAGATACCGAGTTCTTGGAGCGGCTTCGCTCGGGGGATTTTTCTGAGGATGAGGAAATTGATGCCGATCACTTCACCACCGCGATTGAACGTCTGAAAAGCGCTGGCTACGAGCACTACGAAATCTCAAACTACGGCAAATCAGAACACCAATCCCTGCACAACCAAGCTTACTGGGCGTGTCGGGACTATCTTGGTTTGGGGCCTGGAGCCGTATCGACGATCGGCGGACTTCGGACCAACAACCTCCGCGATACCGCAGCCTATGTGAAGGGGTGGAGCGCTGGACAGGATCCTGGGAACCAAGGCACGGAGCGACTTGGCGAAACCGAGCGCAGCATCGAACGGATCGCCCTAGGGCTGCGACGCGCCCAAGGTCTAGCGCTCGATATCCTGCCACCGGAAGCGCTAATTGAATTGGTCGACGCCCAGTATTTAGAGCTAACCGAAGACGACCGCGCTCGACTCACCGCCTCCGGAAAACTTGTTGCTGATGGTGTCATCGGTCACCTCGTAGATGCCCTGAGCTAGGGTGACGGTTCCAGTGCTTCTTGGTTACTCCTTCGGAAAAGCTCAGGAGATTTTCATGGCCATTTCTGAGATGGGAATTCCGATCATGGTTCATGAGACCGAGAAAAGAATGAATAACATTTAATAAATAAATTGACATTGCGTATCGATTTTGATACCAATGCGACCATTCCATGATGGTCAAATTATTTAGAATATCCAGAGTTCTAGCCATTGGCTTAGCTTCACTAGCATTTGTCACGCCTGGCTTCAGTCGCGACGCGCAGCAAGCTGTTGAGATCGAAAGGCACGTCGGACAAAAGCAAATCCTACAAAAGCCAGTGGCCCAAGTGAAAGGTGGCGGTGGCGGAGGACCTGAAAACGAAAATTGCCTGTTTCAGATGACGATGACTGATCTCTATCAGTATGAACTCAAAAGCGGCGACGAAAGTATTCAGTGTGAGGTGACGACTGCTGAGCTGACCATACCCACCCAAGAAATCTGTATGACTTCGGGGGGCAATCAAGCATCCGTCAATGGAACAGTTCGGTATCCAGGACAACCCAATATCCTTTTCTCCAATGAAATCCACATGGGACTTACTTGGCACGATGGGCAAGATACGACCAGTGTCAGTGGGTTCATTGACTACGAAAATCTTGAAGGAGAAAGAGAGAGAATCAGATTTCGTTGGAAGGTCGCACGAATTCCTGCCGTTGGGGCCGGTGAGTGCTTCACTCTCAAACCAGAAGACCTTGTCCCGACGACTCCAGTTACGATTTCAGCTCTAAGTCCTGTCCAGAATCCTGACCTTCCGGTGCAAACTACTCACACGGAACTAGCCCCTCAGCCCGAAGTAACTCTGGCACCGGTTCTGGCAACGTGGGTGTTCTCACCAGATGATATTGTCACGCCCCTAGGAACCATCTACTCCCCGAAGATTACAGTATGGATTCCCCACCAGACGGTTTGCCATGAAGCGGATGAGCCACAGCCCGACGGCTATGACGGCATCGAACCCAACATGAGGCTAAAATTCGCCAATGTTAGGCTAACCTACGAAAGCTCAGACTTCCCTATCGATCCACGAGCGCTGACAGTCAGCGAATTGGGAGAGTTTTTTGACGGAGTGCAAGTGATGAACAATGTTGAGAACAACATTTCATTGTGGCCTAACACACCGGGAGACGCCGCATTTGGGTATCTGAGATTCCACTTCAGGATGCCCAACCAAAGCAACTATCTTGCCGTCCCTCTCTACCAATTTCCGGTCTCGCTCGGCACTGAGATTGGAGACTGCCGACCGCTTACCTTTGCAGACCTCCAAATAGAAGGCTGGCCGCTTCCCACTTTCCCGAGTATCGCAGATTTTACCAGAGGTCACTTCATCTTCACCAATCGAGTCACGCAGGACTTGACATATGTCGCCCCGAAGAGCCTCGCGACCATTGAGTCCGACGTCTTCCCCGGCTGCTGTGAAGACTGTATTACTCCTGGTGGGGGCGGCCATCCGTGGGACTTACCAACGGAGTTGATCAATACAGATGACATTCTTTTTCTGTTAGACTATCTGGACATAGTAACTCCCTAGACGGCAAATCCTTCTGAATCATAAAACCGTGAGCGCCATCTTCATGGCGGCCACGGCGTCGCGCACGCCGGTCGACGCGATGAGTTCTCAATACGTGGGTTATTGGTGTCGACCTTTGTCCTCTCCTTGCGCCATCGAGCTTCCTCTTCCCCCAATGCATGAATTCAATTGTGGTAAGCCTCGGATCGAATGCTAGAGACGACTCGTTGTCAGCGAGATGGGCGGGTCTTCGACCATATTCGCCCCCAGCAAACTAGTCAGCCGAGGACTCGGGTACTGGCAGGTGACTCCGAATTTCTGGCTTGGTCAGCGAGGTCGGTAGCTCCTTCAATTCGGCAGAGAGACCACGGGAATGACTGATTCCAGCACGGAAATTGAATTGGCCAAAGCCACAGCGTTCCGTTCTGTCGCTCGACGTCGTTGTCGTCAAAGCCAGACAAGGTCGCGCAACTAACGAACATCTGCTGACCGACTTCACCCTCGCGGTGCGAGACAGTTGCAATCCAGAAGTCCTCCACACCATTGGCAGAGCCCACAGCGGCCTATCCGAAGCTGAGATCAAAGAACTATCGGCTCATCTCATCGACAGGACAATCTCTCAAAGGGGCCGAGTCCGCACCGTGATTCCCGACACAGTCATCGAGATCGCTTTCGATAGCGTCCAGCCCAGCCGTCTTTATTGCAGTGGCTTTGCTTTAAAATTTCCTTGGATTAAAGCGATCCGTAGGGACAAACGCCCGCAGGAAATTGACTCGATCGAAGACGCCAGAGCGCTAATGATCAACTGAAAAGGCTCCGCATTGCCATCGTAGTAGCCTGCTCCGTGAACAACCGATCGCCCCTATGAACTTGCACCTGCGTTGGGTGCATATCCCACTAAAACAGCAGGAACCTTCCGTTACTTTCTAGAATCATCCATGATCCCGCCAGGTTTGTCAGCCGAACCTACGACCCAGCAGAACCAGCATTCACAGGATCTACCACCGCCGTCGACTTTCTTATTGAGCGGTCGGCCGGGCCTACCCCCAAAGCTCTGCGAAGTGATCAATAGAACGAAAACGGCAGATGCCGCAGCTACTGGATCATGGTGGCTATTTAGTCTTAGGCCGCGTCGAAGTCAATATTGTTCCCTCAAAGCTATGGAACTTCGGATCACTATGCCAGACCGGCCAAACTCACTTCGCTTCTAATCACAGCGCTACCTCTAAGATGGCGGAGAACCGAGAAGTACCCGAAAATAGTCAATCATTTGCTCAGCAGATGCCCGTCGATGAACGGTTACTTCGGGAGCCGTTCCGGTATCGCAGACCTGTTGGAAAGCAGCCTTTAAGTCGGCGTCTTCACCGGTCAGCTTGTAATGAGCCATCCCCCAATTCTCAAACTCGCGATGAGGCACATTTCTGGAGAATATCGCGGTTACTTCAGTGTGCCTAGCGTCGGCCCGAATTTTTTTGTAAAGGGCGTGGACTTTCGATTCCTGCCCTTCCAACAGCTGGAGAAAGTGGCCTTCCTCGCACAGAAGCAACCCAGTGATATTTTCGGTTGGATTGTTGATCCTGGCCTTTTCTAAAATATCCTCGATATCGCCCTCTGCAATTCCCTCAGCGGCAGTGCTAAAGTAGAGGATTTGAAATTGAGGGTTTGCCATCGTTCGGCAATATCTGACCGAGTGAATCGTCTGTCGAGTGACAAAGACAGAAGACTTTCAAGATAGTCCGCGACCTCGAATCTGTGGGAAATGCGGCTATTTCTCCAAATTGACGTTTCGTCTGTCAATACGGAGCTACGATTTCAGGAATCCAGTCAATGGACTGCTGGCGACAGCTTCGGTTCCCGGTTTAGGAACGCCGATTTCATAGGCTTCGCGACCTGCTTCGACGCCAGCCTTGAACGCTGCAGCCATTCTGGTCGGGTCGCTGGCAATCGCAATCGCGGTATTGATTAGCACCGCATCTGCACCGAGTTCCATTGCTTCGGCCGCGTGGCTGGGAACCCCTAATCCTGCATCAACGACCACAGGAATGTTCGCCTGCTCGATGATCAATCCGACCTGCTCTCTGGTCTCGACTCCTCGGTTTGTTCCGATCGGGGAACCGAGCGGCATCACAGTGGCGCAACCGACCTCTTCCAGACGTTTGGCCAATACCGGGTCGGCATTGATGTAGGGAAAGACAGTGAAGCCTTCTGATACCAACTGCTCGGCCGCGAGAAGGGTTTCGATGGGATCGGGCAACAAATGCCGTGGATCCGGGTGAATCTCTAGTTTCACCCAATCAGGAAGTCCGGCGGCCTTGGCCAATCGAGCTAATCGAACTGCCTCATCAGCATTCATTGCGCCCGATGTATTCGGCAGCAACAGATAGCGCTCTGGGTCGATGAACTCAAGGATATTGGCGAACGGATCAGACTCACCACTAAGGTCAGCCCGGCGCAAAGCTACGGTTACGATCTCCGAACCCGATGCTTCCAAGGCATCGCGCATCGCCTCGTTGGAAGCAAATTTTCCGGTGCCAACAAATAGCCGAGACTTGAACTCTCGACCATTGATAATGAGTGGATTATCCATGAATTGATTCGTAGCGCGTAACGATCCTAGCCCAAGCAACGGTGAAAAACTTGATCGAGTGGAGCCTGAATTCCGATGTAGAAATCACCAAACTCAGCGTATTGAGAACTGACTTCATCGAATCTCATTTCGTAGACGATCCCTTTGATCTGAATCGTGTCATTGGCGAACAGAGTCACGCCCCACTCGTATTCGTCGAGCCCGACTGAGCCGGTAATCAGCTGGCGAATTTTCCCAGCCCAAGTCCGGCCAATTGCAGCATGACCCTTCATCAGCTTCTTCCGGTCTTCGAACTCCGTTGCATACCAATTTTGGCCTTCGACACCTCGGCGTTTGCTCATTGGATAAAAACAGAATACCGGCCAATCGGGCATATTCGGATAGAGGCGATCTTGGGTGTATTTTTCGATGTGCTGGTGGAATTTGACGATCTCCTCCTTGTGCTCATCCGTGCCCGCCTTGATCCCACGCTTCTCCAAACCTTCTGAATACTCGTCCTCGCTCGTTGTGTACTCACTGCGCTCGGTCATCGACAGATAGCTGTAACTAGGAGTCAGAACATCGGCGCCCAAGCTTCGAGCCAGCTTCTTTTCGAAGATATTCGCGTCATGAAGGTCGGGAGTCAGGAGCATGAATCCGATATCGGCTTTCGAAGTCACCATACTGAAAACCAGAAGCTGCGTGTCTGGATGAGAACGGATTTCGTGAATCAGTTCTGTGAGACGAGTCTCTGCTGCAATTTTCTCGCTCTGGTCGAGAATTTGCCACTGGGACTGCTCAACGTGGAAAAACAGGTGAAGTACGTGCCATCCTTCTTCCGGACTGAGGTTGGACTCTTCTTCATCCTCAGCTCCGGTGTTCGCTGACGGCAGGGTTGTCTGATCGCTCATATTGAGGTAAAATGTCGGGTTCCAGATTTGTTGGAGCCGCGCTCCAAAAACGGGCTGAAAATACTTTTTGCAAGGCCAAACCTTACCCCGTAGGGTCAGCCGCGTCCTGTTGAGGGCGACAAAATCAGAACTAATTTTCCAGAAACAATTTTAAGCCATGGCTGACGTCGAAAACAAATACGAAGACAATGTCGGAGGTCTCTTCTACGTTGATGACCAGTGCATCGACTGTGACCTCTGTCGCGAGACAGCACCTGAGAACTTCACTCGCCAAGACGACGGCGGCTACAGCTTCGTCTTCAAACAGCCTGAGTCCGACGAGGAAAAGGAACTGTGCGAAGAAGCCATGGAAGGCTGCCCAGTTGAGGCGATCGGTAGCGACGGCGAGTAATCGACGTTTTTCCTATCTGTTGGGCTATGCCTAACAAACCGTTTTTTCACGCCCGCCCTTTACACAAGGGGCGGGCGTGTTTTGTTGAGAGATGTCACGTCGCCGCCCGAAAAAGCGTTTTGTTTCGCGCACTCAGAGCGTTTTGAACGAGTGGCGCCGCGTCGATGCTCCGCCTGAAGGCATACAACCAGCTCGGGCGATGACCGATCTCATCCCCGAGGCACTTGAGGGACTTCGGGTTCGCAATGCGTTTACAGAGGAAGAGATCTGTGCGGCTTGGTCGGAAATCGTTGGCTCGGTCTTAGCGCCCCACACCCGACCTTCCGGGCTCAAGAGAGGGGTACTTCATGTGCTTGTCGTCCAACCAACGATCCACTACTCGATTAATGGGATGAAGCCGACTTTACTTAAGCGGCTGCAAGACAGGTTCGGTTCGACCCGCGTGCAAGATATCCGATTTCAGGTTGGCGGTTAGCGGAAGGGTCTAGAGGGCTTTATCTTTCTACCAAAATTGATCTCGATCCTTGGCAATTTGATACTTTTCAGCTACCCAAGAGAATGCATTCGCCTTCTCGACCGCTCGCTACGGCACTCGTTTTCGGACTTGCTCTGATTTCACCTTTGCGGGCCGACGGCCCCTACATGGCCAACGGAATCAAGATTGGAGAGGTGACCGCGAACTCAGCACTCGTATGGACACGACTCACATCCGTCCCTGAAATGGTGACGACCGGGGAAGAGCCAAAGCGCAACGACGAGTCAGACAAACCAACCAGGCCACCTGAATTTGGATCGGTGCCTGGTACTCAAAGAGAGGTTCGAAGCTGGTGCTTACCATCTCTGGTCAGCATTTGCAGGAGTTGACCTTAACCGGATGTTTTAACCATTAACTCAACAGTCCGGTCGGTAACCTTTTTGAGGCCCGTTTCTGAGGTCAGCCGGAGTCGGATCGAGCTCGAGCCAGCATCCTCTTTCGTTGGTGTGCCGCTTAGCTTCCAGATACCCGGTGCATCTTGTGTGAGCTCCAGCCATGAGGGATTTCCCTCCATCGTTAGCTTGCAAGTGTCGCCCTCTTTCGGAGACCAAAAATCTCGGCATTCCTTCAGGGTCGCGGAGTAGGCCTGCCCAGCTTTGGCAGGTCGAAGAGCCGTGTGCGCACGCGCCCAATTTGGCTGATCGGGGTGCCGAACCTGCGCCAAATGCGCATCGAGAGCCGTGAGCAAATCAAATGCCCAATCGCGAGCGATGGGACTGAAACTCACTGGACGGGAGGAGTCTGGTTGTTGAAGTGGGATTCCCCAAGAAATCGCTCATCCACCCTTCAAGGCGACGGTATTCCACTCAAGAAATTGCTCCTCAGTGAGCGACGACTTGAGTCCATTATTCCACGCGGTGGTACTCATTCCGGGATCGAAATGGCCGACGACCCGGTCGTCCCAATCGCGTGAGCTGTTGATAAACACGCAGCCGTTCGTGTCGGCCATACGCTGAACAATCCCAAAATTGCGCTCATAGAGACTGGGAGTTCCCGTCATACTGTTCAACCCGCCAAAGGGGTGACCGAACGTGTAGTCACAAAACCGAGTCGGCGGAACCAAAGGATGCTTGCCATTGCCGACGCCATTGTTGAAGGAAACTGCTGCGTTCGGATTCCCTGCTTGGATGGCTTCGGCAAAGGCTTGATAAAGTCGCTGCTCTTTGACCTTCTCCGAGCGGTCTTTATCGCCATTCATTGGCATGAACTTTCCAGAGTCAAAGA
>Ga0114953_1000389_pt1 | contig 32312 bp, 41 predicted proteins | sample SidtaG_FD_87298 | JGI IMG/M metagenome (GOLD analysis project Ga0114953, IMG submission 87298) | Marine algal microbial communities from Sidmouth, United Kingdom - Sidmouth_Male2 metaG | ecosystem: Host-associated > Algae > Red algae > Unclassified | place: Sidmouth, United Kingdom | collected...
CCCCCCCCCCCCCCACGCGCACCGCAACGGCGGCCGTCGAGGCGCCCGCGCGGAGCTCGGCAAGCAGCACGTCGGCGCCCGCCGCCGCCGCCGCCACCGCCACCGCCGTCACGGCGACGGCGCGGGCGGCGCGCGCGGCAACGGCGAGCGCGACCGCCGCGGCGGCCGCCGGCGCGCGGGAGCCCGCGTGGGCGGGCGCCAGCCACGCCACCGCCCGCGGCGGCACAATGACCACCCCGAGGGCGGCGAGCGCCGCGAGGCCGACCGGCTGGATGGCGGCGGCGGCCGCGGCCATGGCCACCGCGCGGCCGTCGAGGAGGGGCGCCCCCGAGGTGGCCCCGCGGCCGCCGGGGAGGAGGAAGCGGCAGACGGCGGCGGCGAGGAATTCGGCGCCGACGACCGCCGCGACGCGCGCGTGCGTGCCGCGCCACAGGAGCACGGGGGCGGCGCCGCGGGCCGCGGTCGTCTCCCGCGGTGGCTCCTCCTCCTCTTCCTCCTCCTCCTCCTCCTCCTCGTCGTCAGAGTCTTCCGCCTCTTCCGCTCCCGCGACGGCCTGGTCGGCGCGCTTGTCCGCGGCCGCGGCCGCGGGGACAACAGCCACGTCCTCCCCCGACGTGGCCACCACCACCGCGGCGGTGTGGGCGACCGCCACCGCCACCGCCACCCCGTACAGGGGCACCAAAAACAGCAGCGAGCCGAGCGCACAGTCGCGGCCGGCGTGGACGGCGGCAACGGCGCCGTCGCGGGCGGCGCCGCCGCCGCCGCCCCCAACGCTGAGCGTGCACGCCGCCCACGTGACGGGCGCGAGGCGCTCAAACGCCCACACGCCAAGGGCGCCGACCGCCGTCGGGCGGAGGAGGGCGTAAAAGACAGACGCGGCCATGACGGGGGTGGAGCGGAGGGCGGCGGCGACCGCAACGGCGGTGGGGGTGGGCGCCACCGGCGCCGCTCCCGTTTGGTCGGCCATGGCAATCGGGCGCAGTGGGGGCGAGGGGCGAGGGGGGGGACGGTGCGTGCCCCAGGTGCGTCCAAAGAGGGAGGGGGCGACGTCCAGAGGGAGGCGGGCGGGACCAGGCCACGAGCCGCGCGTCGGCACAACAGCGGCGCGGGGAAACGGCAGGGCGCGGGATGACGACGGCGGCGTCCCGTCGCCACGGCCCGCCACGAAACGGGCGCGTCGCCCCGTTTGGCGCGCGCGCGCGCGCACGCGCGGTGGGGGGCCGGCGCGAGCGCCCGTCGACGCACTGGATGCCGCCCGCGCGGCGGCGTGCCGCCCCGCGGGTGGGTGCCCCGCGAGCGCCCGCGCGGCTGCGCGGCCGGCGGCGGTGCGTAGGCGGTGCCAGCGGCGCCCATCGTCAGCGGCACGGGGGTGGACACCCTCGGATCCAATTGTGCGTCGCAATTGACCGCGGGGGGGATTTGATCCGGCCGCGGGGGCGCGTCGGGCGGCGGCGGCCGCCACGCTGGCAACGCGGCGCCCCTGGGCGGCCCCGCCCGGCGCGTCTGGGCTTGCCTTGCCGACGGCGGTGACGCGGCCTTCACTTTGTGGGCCTGCGGGGGGATGCAACGTGCCCGCACCGATGGGAAAGGCGGTCGGCACCCGCGTGTTGTGCGCAGATTGGTCTTGCGCGCACGGGGCGGCCGGCGGGCTGTCGATGCTGGCGCCCTGCGCGTGCCAGATCAGAGAGTGGTGGGAGAGAGGCGCGGGCAAGCCACCGCATCCGCTGCGATGGAAGGGATGGAGGCGGTGGGAGGGAGCCTCGCACAGCAGCGCAACGAGCCCGTTCCGCGCTGCGATCTCGACCCTTTTGAGGGCACCGTGCGTTTGCAGTCTTCCCCAGACCATTGACAAGACAATGGAACTGGCTCGTAGTCAATCAACTGCGCTGCCAGCAGCCATCCCCGCGGACAAACTGCGGTTGATCGGAGGTGCCTGGTCGCGTGACATAAAAAGAGCGTTGCTGCGTTCAGGAAATCACGTGCGATGTTGCTTTCCATGTGCACATACAGCCGTTCTCCCAAAAATCCCGCACTCCAACTGTTGCAAAAGAGTTCCAAATCGGCCTCTGCGAGGTCGTAGAGGCCGATTTGGAACTCTTTTGCAACTGTTGGAGTGCGGGATTTTTGGGAGAACGGCTATAGGCCGTGATGGGACAACCCCATTGGAGCGAATGGTTTCGATGGCTCAGGCTGAGTCATCCCACGGAATGTGGTAGCCAGGACGAGAGAGAGCTGCATGGATGCCAGAGACTTCCTGGCTCTACCTCCTTGAGGGTACAAAAGGCATCTCATGTCTCAGCTGCAGACGTGCGCCCGTCCTTCGTCAACAACCCCACTCCACGACGGCGCGATCCCCTCCCTACTGTGCTCACTCGAACGCACTCTGTATTCAACCCCCGTCGTCCGTAGCTCCCTCAAGTCTTCCTTCCCCAGCCTCTTCCCCACGATGGCTTCTTCGTCCACATTTGCGTCCGCCGCCACCCTGCTGATGCTGCTCGTCGCCGCGATGGCCACCACATCTGCGGCCGTCTCTACACCTCCGACGTGTTCCGTGCCGCTGTGCACCAAGGGCGGCGCCGAGCAGAAGTGCATCATCGTGACGGCTCCTCCCAATGGGATTCGCGACTGTGCCGGCTTCGCTACTCTGCCTTCCACGTGCGCCTTTGCGTGCACGGCGGACTGCCTGCCGCCCGCAGACCAGCCATGTGACAACAACGGGCAGCGCTACTGCAACCTGTGCAACGTGCAGCAAGCGTCTTGTGCGAGTGGATTCCAGCTGACGTTGGCCACGTGCCGAAGTGAAGACGCTCTTGGGTGGTGCCAGCATACACGCGGCCGTCGATGTAGCTGATGTGAGTGGAGTTGCGGCTTGTATTGTGGCGCGGAAAAAAGAAAACTCCCGACGCTTCGCTCTTTGAATCATGTTGCACATCACAAAAGGTGGTGCACCTTTTTTTTTTTCTTGCACTCCGAGAATAGCTCCTGTGCTACGCTGTGTGGCCCTGTGCGGCCCTGTGTGGCCCTGTGTGGCCCTGTGTGGCCCTGTGTGGCCCTGTGTGGCCCTGTGTGGCCCTGTGTGACCCTGTGTGGCCCTGTGTGGCCCTGTGTGGCCCTGTGTGGCCCTGTGTGGCCCTGTGTGGCCCTGTGTGGCCCTGTGTAGTCTTTTTGCGGCCCTGAGTATCGTATGGGGGCGCACACGGGCAGCCGCGAGACAAAGGAAGCATGGTTCCCAAACTTGAGCGCAAGTAGTGCCCTAGCTAACAGACGGTCAACATCTGGTGTGTTGACCAGTCCAGTTGCTCTCAACAGAACTACAAAATTATGTAGTTTTTTCTATCACACAGACCGATCTGTTGCAGACACCTGTGAGAAAAACGGCAGGACAGATGTAAGCCTGCTGTCCCAAGCACTTTGTTCTGTTCGGCGGTACGCGCTGCTGCTCTCTCCTCAACAGCGCGACGACCTTTGTCACGCCCATTAAGGACCCCTTCCCAGGGGCCTGCGCCACGCAATCCACCAGCCGGGTGCCTCGGTTGTAATTGCGCTGGCTGGTGGTGGCGGTCTTACAGAAGATGTCGTAGGAGCGCTTCTTGCTGAACACGGCTATCTTATTGGCAGATCCGCCCGGCCGCACCACGTGGATGAGGCACAGCCAATGACTTCGTAGGTGTTTTTTGTTCCAGGGAAAACAGACGACGAAGTGACCACTCAGAGTCTCCTCGCGGCGTCGCCCGTGCCTGGCTGCAACGGTGGCCACCGGCCCACTCTGACGTGCTCTTGGCCAGGTCCGACCCCGCCCACCCTGGGTTGCGCTGTGGCACGGGCGCCGCCACACGGCCTCTCCCCTCCCCGCCCGTGACACGCCTCAACGCGCCGCGGGCCACAGTGCACGTGCGCGGCCATCGCGGCGCGTTGAGTCTGCCGTCATTCTCCCCCCCCCTTGCCGCCTTCGGCTTGCCGCCGCGGCCGCCCGCCGTCACTGCCTCCTGCTACGCCGCTGGCGGCGTGGGTAGTGCCCGTGCTGCCGCGCCCCCGCCGAAGACGCCTTCCGTTGGTCTACCCTCCTGCGTGGCACACGCCGCCGGGGGGGTGGGGCTGCGAGACTGCCCGTCACGTTAATTGTTTTTCTCTTCGTGTCGGGGCGGTTTTTGTGCGTGAGCGAGCCGACGCACCCCCGCACGCCCTTGCGCGCGTGCCAACGGTGGGTGGCCACTCGCCGCTCGAGGGGAGGGGCGTCGCCGAGTCGCGGTACGGCCATTACCGGGGCGTGCGGTGCTACTGCCGCTGTCGCCACCGAGGGAGTGCCCCCGCATCTGTGCGCCATCACGTTCGACGGAGCGGCTGTGCGGGACCTCTTTGCGGCCCTTCCCGCTGTGGTCATCATCGCTTCGATCAGGCCCGCCGCTGCTGCGGCTGCGTGGTCGCCGACGACGCTCCTTCCCTCTCCCTTTTCGCGTTTGCTGGTGCGTCGTCCCCGTTGGGGCATCTGCGCTGGTAGTTGGTCCTCGTTGGTGCGCTTGCGCGTGCGGGCTGGTGTCCGCGGTGACCTACCTATTTCCCCTACCTGCGTATGAAGTCTGCTCGCCGGTCTGCGGCGCGCATGGGTGGTCCCGCGGAGCTCGATGGGCTGCCGCCGAAGGCCACCGATGTTGCCGCATACCGGCGGCACCAGCGGCTGCGGGCAGCGTCACCCGAGCGGCACCTGGTTGGCGTTGGGGACAGTAATGGTAATGGGAGCATGTCCAGCGGGGGCGATCACCGCAGCTCATCCAGCGAGGAGAGGTCCCACGTGGCGGCCGCGGCGGCGGCGGCTGTAGCGGACCACACGCTCATGGAGACCGCGACGAAGGAGCTGAACAAGGATTGCGATAGGGTGGAGGATCTGAGTGGGGCTTGCCAAGGGCCAGCAGACATGGCGCGGGTACCTGTGCGTGCCGTCAAGGCGCAGCCGCAGAGCTCATCGCCACCGCTGGCCACCCGCCTCAGGCGTCGCCTTGCGTCGGCGCTCGGCTCGATCTCATCGGATGGCTCGAAGCAGGACAGCGTGGGCCACGCGTCGAGTCTCAACCAGCTATCTTCCTCCTCGACGGGCACCGCGACGCCAGGGGGGAGCACGCCGGGGCGAGGGAGTGTGGCCTCCTCCCGCTTATCAAAGCGCTCCCGATCGTCCCGTACTCAACGGCGGTCGCGCGCGCAGAGCAGCGTTCCCGAAGATGCGTCCACTGAGACGCCGAGCGTGAACGGTAAGCCCTCGTCGCAGAGCTCCTCCCGCTCCGTCTTGTCGTCACTTCTTCTGAAGCGCAAGTCCCGGCGGCTATCGTCGATGGCGGGGGCGGATGGGGGGGGTGGCGATGGCCGCGGTGGTGCTCGCACGCCGCCAGTTCCGCGTGGGCGGGGAGGTAGTCGCAAGAGCTCATCCGGTGCTTCGCCCGACAATGCCACGTACTTGATACGGGGCGGCGCTGCGGACGACGTGACGGCCAGCATGGAAGTAGATGCCGCGGCGGAGGCCGAGGCGGCGGCTGCTCGGTTTGCTGCCCAGGGCAGCCCCAGCAGCGCTGGGAGCAGGGTGCCGCGGCGGTCTAGCAGTCGTACAAGCAGTGTGAGCCGCGTGTCCTCTATGGAAGGGCGGCCGCAGTACATGGAGGAGACTGACTTGGGCATGACCATGGTCCGTGTCCCTGATGGGGCGGCGATACCGGCGCCGGGCGACCCGATGCCGCTCTCCTGGCAGCGGCTGCTCTTCTCGTTACGAGGGCATGTGCTGACGCTTCACTACATGACACCGGAGGATATCGTGCAGGCGGCGGACGAGCCCTTCTTGCGCGGTAACGATGCGCCGCGCCTGGCGCTGGAGCCGCCCAGCCATTCGAGCGGCGTGCAGGCGGTGACGATGAGCGGGCCACAGTACATGGTTACGGGCTCCCTGGTTGACGATGACGACTGTGATGATTGCAGTTCGGATGACCCCGCCGCCGTTGGGCCGTTGCGGGAGGCAACCATCGAGCAGCTACGGGCCGGACGGCCGTCGCCATCGCCGTCACCCGCTCGGCGGCTCGCCCGGGGTCGGGAAGTGCGCGACGTATCGGGCCGCCAACGGGCGGTATCAGTGGTTGGCAGTAACGTCAGCTCCGACGCAGGGGGTTCCGCGAAGGCCGGCAGCGCACCTTCCTTCCCCGACGGCGTCGACGAGGTCGGCTTTAAAGTGCAAGAAGCGTCGGGGGTGAATCACGCGGACGTGTCCGAAGTGACCATGGAGGTGGACGTGGCCGCTGCCACCTTCAACCTGTCGGGATTTCCCGACCTTTCTCCTTCCGTGTACGCGCTGCCCGACGCGCGGCACGCGGCGCGGTGGAAGGCCGCCACGGAGGTGGCCGGGCGGCGGAGCATTGGGGACTTTTACGTGATGGGCAAGGTTCTCGGCGCGGGCGCCTTCGGCAAAGTGTACGAGGCCGAGGACCGCCTCACGCACGAGGTCCACGCCGTCAAAGTCGTTTCGTTTACGGGCGGTGACGCACGGCGGGACGAGCGGGTGCGGCGAGAAGTGGCCATTGTATGCGAGCTCCGCCACCCGGGCATCGTTCGGACACATCGGGTGATCAAGCTGCAGCGCCAGGTGTATTTTGCGATGGAGGTGATGCGGGGGGGGGACCTGTTTGATTACTGCTCTTCCTTCCCCAACCTGGCCGAGGACCACATTGTGCACATTGCACAGGGCATCCTTCGGTCGGTAGCGTTTTTGCACTCGGTTGGCGTTGTACACAGGTATGTGATTTGAGGGTACTGGTGGGGATGCACCGGACGGGCGCGGGAGTTGGCTATTTCTGCTGGCTGTCTTCGCGTATCTCTTGACACTGACGCGTGTTTGTGGTTTTGTTGCTGGCTTCTGCTCCGCTTGTGGTCGCTCTTCTGTCTGATGGTCTTGACGCTGACCCGTACTCACTGGCTCTGTTCCCATGCTTCTGGAACGCGCGCAGGGATTTGAAACCGAACAACGTACTGCTGAAGAGCAAGGAGTGGCCGATAACGGTCAAGCTGGCCGATTTTGGGCTGGCCGCTTTTATCGACCCAAAGCGGATGACCGATCGCGTGTTTCACGCGCAGCTCGGTACGGCCTACTTTATGGCACCCGAGCTGCTGAGGCACGATGCGTACGGACCCGCTGTCGACTGCTTCGCGGTCGGCATGATGATCTGCTCAATCATCACCGGCAAGCTGCCCTTTCGGGGTGCTAACAACGCGGCCTACTTTCAAAACGTCATCAACGGCAAGGCCCACTACCCTGCGGCACTGTGGAAGGGCGTCAGCCCCGCTGCCCAATCGTTTGTGCGGGGCCTGCTGCAAAACGACCCCGCCAAGCGGTTGGCCTCTCTCGCTGCGCTACAGCACGAGTTTGTGCTTACGGAGGCGCCCTCCACCCAGATCTCTCGAGACCGCACGTGCCTTCACTCGGATAAGCGGCCGCTGCTCGCTCGTGCGCGTGCGGCGGTGCGGGCGGTAGCTGCGTTGGAGCGGCTCAAGCGCATCTTTGTCGCCGCCCTCCACGAGTTGTTACGCAAGGTGCGGTTGGCCACCGCACGGGTTCGCGCGCGCGTCGCGTTTCCTTTTGACGAGCAGGCGCGGGAGGCGGCAGTTGCGGCCGCGGAGGCGGCCAACCCTCCGTTCGAGGACGAGTACACCCGCGCGGAGCGGGCGGCGGAGGAGGCTGCCGCTGACGCGGAGGCGGACGCGGCCGCTCGGGCCGCAGCGGATGCGGCCGCTCAGGCCGCAGAGGACGCGGCCTCTGAGGCCGCGGCGGAAGCTCGAGCCACCAAGGAAGCGGACGCGCGGAGCGCGTCCGCGTCGGCGGCAGGTAGTAGCGGGTCTGGCGCGGTCCCACCTGCTCGGGCGTCGGGCGCCCGTACCCCGATGGCGCGGACTTCAAGTAATTTATCAAGCCCAACAGACTCGGCAGGCACAGGGAGGGGACGCCGGTCGGAGACAGGTGCGCGGCCAGCCCCAGCCGCAGTGGCCGCGGCCATCACGGCCGACTCGGCCATGACGGTTGCGTCGGTGCCCCCCGTGGTCGGTGCCGTCGTCCACGCGCCGGCGGCCGTCGAGCCTCCCAACGTTGCCGGCGCGCCTACCCGGCCGCCTGCTCCTCGAGAACCTCAAAGAGAGGCTACCACCACTACCGCCGCTACCCTCGCTGGACGACAACCCCAGGGCGCGGGGCCCGCGGCGAGTGTGCCGCCCGAGCCGTCCGCCCGACAACAGGGCGGCGCGCCCCCGCTTGCCCGTGCTGCCGCGGCGCCAGTCGGCACCCCCAAGTCCCGGCCAACCCCCACTCGGCGACCACCGCGACGGCGCAACGTCACGGCCGAGGCCGGCGCGGCTGTGGCGGCGGCCAACGCCGCGGCAGCGGCCGCTGCGGCCGCCGAAGTGCAAGCGGCTTCCAGCGCAGCGGCCGCCACCAAGGCCGCCGCCGCCCGACGGGTGGCTCGCGAGGCAGCCGCGCGGGCCATCGAACTAGAAGCTGCCGAGGAGCGGGAGCAAGAAGGCCTCTGGCGGTCATCCAACCCCGGCTCTGCCGTACTGCATGGCGTCCGCGTGCCACCACCGCTGCCGCCTGGTGGCCTCGCTGCTCTCGTGGAGACCATGAAGACGCGGGCGGCACGACGGGCGTCTGACGCCGCTGTGACGGACCGCGACCGAAGCCTCGCATCGGCCGGCACGGCGTTGACGGCCAAGAATTTGCCGCCGGCGTCGCTCACCCCCCGCGCGTACACCGGCAGCAATGCGAGCGCAGGCAGCCGCGTAACGTCGCAAGGGCGGGACAGCCACGGCAACCGGTCGGCGGACGCGGGCTTTGACAGGACCGACGCGCCGCCCCTAGCCAATGGCATACACACGGGGCCGGTAGTTCAATACCACGAGGGAGGAGGGGGACTTTGAGTGGCCGCGCCGCGGCCGTCGCGGAGGGGGAAAGAGATGGTCGATGGACGGCTACGATTGCCATTCACGCTTGAGTGTGTCGGACCGTTGTCACTACAAAATCTCTTTCTGTGCCTCTGGGTGCGCGGGCGCGGCCGTCAATGCTGTTGCGTTTCTAGGCCAGTGTGAATCGTAGTATGGGGCCCCATTGCCGCGACTTGGTCGCTTGCACCGCCGCTGCTGTCTGGATGTCGCCGTGCGTCTGCTCACTGGCCTGGGCGAACGCGACCCGAGGAGTCACGACACGCTTGACTGCGGCGGATTTGTATTTTTTCAGGCGCGCTCCCAATTTTCAGTCAAACGCGAAGCTAGCGCGTCCACCCAGCATCGTCGACCTGCGTGTCGGATAGTGCAGTTTGTTTGCCGGCAACACCCCGTTGGACGCCGGCTGGCCTGCGTCGTCTTAATGGCATCCCTATCACGCGTCATCGTCATGGCATGGGCCCACATGCGGGCGGCCTGGGCACGCAATGCGTAGGTTCTTTTTTGCAGCTGGCAGCGGAGGCAGGCGACGCTGATGGGCATCGTGTGGTCTCCTGATTGCCTTCGTCCCCTGTTTCCTTTTGGTGCGACTCTACTTACCTGCCTCCTTATGCTGTGCGGACGCAACCCGATGTCGCCCTTTGTATTCTACGCGCCGCGCTCGATGAGTGCCACCCACGTGCGGCTCGTGCAACTCCCGTGGGTGGTTGTTGACCTTTGTTTGCATGCTGCGCTGGTTCTTGTCCATTACTGCTTTCGGTTGGATGTCTGCACAGGTCCGTGCCTGTAGTCGTCATTGCCATGGCGGGCGCCGCTTTGTTGCTACTTGTTCGAGATAGGTATGCCGTCGCCCGTGGTTTGTCTTGCGCACATTCATTTTTGCTATACCGTTTCACACCAGGGTGTTTTGGCATGCGGTTCCTGTGCGCATGGACAGCTGAGAAGACCGTGTACGCTCATGTTTTGTAGCAGTACCCATATCTAGTGCTGCTGTTCCATGGCACAGTTCTAACCCGTCTTGTTGCCCTTGCATTGATTCTCTTGTTGCCTATGGCATCTTGTTTTGTTCCCTTGTATGCCCACGTGCCATGTTGTCCTTTTCGGCTGGTACAGGGACCGCGCGCCCAATGTCAGGCGCCCCCGTGTGGAGGACGTGGGTGGGACTGGATCCGGCTCAGGAGGAAGGAGTGGCCGAGCTTCCGGTCGCCGCTCCTTGCGCGATGGTATGGCAGCTGCTTTTTTCCATCCATGCCCAGCCTGGGGGGGATGCTTCTCGCTGATGTTGTCCGTAGTCATTTGGACTACTCGCCCCGCTTTGGTCGCTAGCTGAGGCCGGTGACATAACTGGTGCTGATGCAAGCTGATTGCGCATGGCACTCCTCACTGACCGTTGTACCGTACTTGTCTTCTTTTTCTCACTTGTTCTGTGTCCCTTGCATTGCCTTGTGTGATGTTCTCTCTCGGCTCCTCTGACTTTGGCTGGAGTGGTGCTTCTGTTTCTCTGTCGCGCGTCTCGCGCTGTCCTTGTTTGCAGCCAACCGGCCTCGGAAACTGGCGGCAGTGCGGCGGCTTACCATTGGCTCCGACGCGGAGGGCGGGTCTCTCTTCACCCTCTCTTCCGCCCCTCCGATCACGTCCTCCGCGTCCTCGTCTTTGACGGCATCGCCGAGCGGCGGCGCCTTGGCCGGTGGCGGGTCTTCCTCCGCCCCCATGCGCCTGACACTTCGGCCTGAAGTGGTGCCTGCCCTGTGCACGTTGGCGTCAACGGTGGAGCTGTACCTCCTGACGCGGGTGTCCTCGGATGAGGGGGAGTCGGAGGTTGTATCGGCGCTTGTTGATGGCGGCGTGATTGCCGCAGGCATGAACGTGCATAAGGCGCTCTTTTGCGAGACGGTGGAGGGGCGGGTGAGCATGGTACGGCAGCTGGAACCGCAACTAGCGCTGGACGAGGCACCGGGCGTGGTCGACGCGCTCGGCCGTTTTGTGAAGAGCGTGCAGCTGCTGGACCGGTCTGTCGGGGACGATGGTGTTGCACCGACTGGACCAGGCCGGACCACCTTGCAAGCGCTGCTGGAAGACTAGAGTTGGTCGAGGGTGCACCTTTGGGCTCTCGGCCTGCTTGTTAAATGGGGATGCGACGCTCTTTGCTTAAAGCCTGTTTCCTGCCTGTTGCCTGTGGAGTTGTGGCCAACGCGCCTTCCGTGTCTCTCTTTTGTTCATGCTTTCGTCTTCGACAGGAGTCTGTTTAATATGTATTTAATACATCATTGAATATTAACTTGTTACCTAAATCTGGAATCCAGAGTGGAATGCTGTCAGCTCAGACAGAGCCAGCACCACCTTCCGTTCGCAACAGCAGAGCAGCGTACAGACTCCGCATCGGGGAGGAGGCTGACGTGCTGGCTCTACTCGACCTCCGATACCGGTCGCCTTCTGTTGCTCGCCCTCCCAACGCGAGTAGCTGCCTGTTGTGCGGGCTGAGCGTTCGAGCTGCTCCGGTGTCGGTCGTCTTCCTGTTTCTGCGGTACATCGCTCGTTTGCGGAACGTCCCTACCCTCTCGATACGATGGCGGCTGCTGCTGCCCTGATGGCCGCAGAGGATGAGATGCGGGATGCCGGCGCGGCTGGTAATGGCGGCGCCGCCGACGGCGCGGCAGAGGCGGAGGAGCTCAGCGCCGAAATCTTGCAAGCCACCTCCGCTGAGCTGACGCAACGCACGCGGCTGCTGGAGGCGGAGGTTCGCTTCCTGCGCAACGAGTCCCTGCGGCTGTCGGCTGAAAAGAGCAGCTTGAAGGAGCGCATCAAGGAGAATGAGGAGAAGATCAAGCTCAACAAACAGCTACCCTACTTGGTCGGCAACGTCGTGGAGGTGCTGGACGTTGGGGAGGAGGACGAGGAGGAGGATGGCGGGAATGTGGATCTGGACGCACAGCGCGTCGGCAAGGCGGTAGTGCTCAAGACGAGCACGCGTCAGACCATCTTTCTGCCAGTGGTGGGGCTTGTGCCGGCGACGGAGCTCAAGCCGGCGGACCTGGTGGGTGTCAACAAGGACTCCTACCTGATCCTGGAAGCGCTGCCGGCAGAGTATGACTCACGCGTCAAGGCCATGGAGGTCGACGAGAAGCCGACGGAGGATTACGGTGATGTCGGTGGCCTGGACAAGCAGATCCAAGAACTGGTGGAGGCAGTGGTCCTGCCGATGACCCATGCGGACCGCTTTGAGAAGATCGGCATCAAACCACCGAAGGGCGTGCTCATGTACGGCCCCCCCGGAGTGGGTAAGACGCTGCTTGCGCGTGCCTGTGCAGCGCAGACCAACGCCACCTTCCTCAAGCTGGCTGGACCACAGCTAGTGCAGATGTTCATCGGTGACGGCGCGAAGCTTGTGCGCGACGCATTTGCGCTGGCCAAGGAGAAGGCGCCGACAATCATTTTTATTGACGAGTTGGACGCGGTCGGCACGAAGCGGTTTGACTCGGAGCTGAGCGGTGACCGCGAGGTGCAGCGAACAATGCTCGAGCTGCTCAACCAGCTGGACGGCTTCTCGTCGGACGACCGTATCAAGGTCGTGGCGGCCACCAACCGGGTGGATATCCTGGACCCTGCGCTGCTGCGGTCAGGCCGGATTGACCGCAAGATTGAGTTCCCCCACCCTGACGAGAACGCCCGGGCGCGGATTATGCAGATCCACTCCCGCAAGATGCACGTCAACAAGGACGTCAACTTCGAGGAGCTGGCGCGCAGCACCGAGGACTTTAACGGCGCCATGCTCAAGTCGGTCTGCACAGAGGCTGGCGTGCAGGCCCTACGGGCGGACCGCTCGGAGATTGTGCACGAGGACTTCGTGGAGGGCATCATCACGGTGCAGGCCAAGAAGAAGCCGGCACTGAACATGTTTGCTTGATTGTGCTCGGGCGACTTCCAGCCTGTGCATTGTAAAGGTTGTGTTCATGTGTCATGATGGTGTGTGGTACCAAACGTGTAGTTCTGCCCAGAGCGCGTGAACGCGCGCCGCAGTGGAGGACAAGCGAAGCAGGCGCGCCGCACGCGTGTGTGAGCACATGTCGTTGAGGCGGGAGGACAACGTTCTCGCGAATTGTCACGTGTAGTGGCGCGACCATGCCGGGATGAGCGGGGCGGCGTTGTGTGTTGGGATGGTACCGGCATCGGAGCCGCATTGGGATGGCACATGTGTTTAGGGCATGAACGCGGACGAACCGACATCCAACTGATGCCTGGTACGGTGGACCTTCACTGAGTTTGCACGTGACCACAGGCGTTCCCGCTGCAGTAGCTTCATACAGCAGGTGACGTGACGTTACCGCCTGCCGATGGCGAAGAAAGGCGCAAGCCATGCCTCCCAGGGGTGGCCGCCGTCCAAACCGATTCCCACTGGAGCACGAGGCGTCCGGTACGTCGCGAGCAAGCCAGAGGAACTCAATGGAAAGAACGCAGAGCGCTCTGACATAAAAAAGGTACGGACGTCACATATCAGGACAAAAAAAGCCAACCCTCTGGCGGGATGCAACCCAACACAAATCAGCACTCACTTCTTCCCGATGTCGGCGTCGGGCGTCTTGGTAAACTTACCAAAGAACTTTTGCACGGCCTTGGCCGCCTTGCCCATCGTGTCGCTGCTCTCGTCGACGTAGCCTTGGTCAACGTACTCGCCCTTGACCTCGACGTAGCTCTTGAAGAAGTCGGCGGCGGAGCCGACCACCCGGCGCCGCAGTGCCGCCTCCTCCATCGCGCTAATCCGGCCGCTGGCGCGGTACTCGGCAATCTGCGCCTCCCGCTGCGCAATGCGCTGCGACGCGGCGGTCAGCAGCTCCAGGGCCTTCATCTCGAGGCCGTCCGCCTCTTCTAGGGCGGCCTCCACCTCCGCCATTGGCACCGACGGCGTGGCCGCGGACAGCCGCTGGAGTGCGGCCGTCCACGCCGCTGAGGCGGGCTTGGCGGTGGTGTCCTGGACGGCCGCAACCGCCTCTTCGTCAACGACGGGGGCGGGGGGGGTGGTGGCTGCGGCGGCTTCCGCGGTGGCGCCGGGGGCGGCGGCAGCGGTGGGCTCCTCGGCAGCCATTGACACGGCTTGCCTCATTGGCGTTTGTTGAACAGGAAAGGCGCTTGGCCGGGCGACAGAGATGGCCGACGGGCCGGCATGCGGCAGTGCGCCAGGGAGCGACCAGGCACCGACAAAAGCCATGGTACCAGCAATGAGCACCAAAACTCCGCCGAGAGGCGCGAAAAGAGGATGAGATGCACGGGAGGTGGCGACGGCAACTGTGTGATGGAGCACACAGGATGGAGAGAGAGTGACGGCGACGGTACCGATGGAGAATAGAGCGGTGCAGCGGGAATGTGTGTCTCACAAGACTGTGCCAGTGGCGTGGTGTGTCCAGTGGGCGGTCGTAGATGTACCGGCAGGTCGCTGTCACACCTGCCCACTGCGCCCGCGGGTGGCGAGTTGGACACGGAGGGGACTGTTGGTCTGGACAGACCCCAATCCGTAGCACGATAGCCATCGGCTATCGAGTGGTGCGCTGCATTCGAGCAGTGTGGTTCGCAGTGATCCACGTGGCAATCTGATGCAACATCTGCCACAAGGCCTCGATCCAGCGGCCGAGCGTCGCGACAACGCGGCTGACGAAAAAGAGCCGTGTACGGACCACTGGCATGATCGCTTTTGTTTCTTCTGCAGAAGTAATGCCTGTTCCATACGTATGCACGTTGCGCAAAGCGTACACCTTGTACATAGCAATGCGATGTTTGGAGACAAGGTGTCGCTGATACGGATTGGATGAGTGTTCCCTCACCAAGGCAAATTACCGGGCAGAATGACGCGTTTCAGTGGAGGGCGCAATGGCGGAAGGGCCCGAGCGCCTGACAGAGCGAGCAATTATGTATCCGCCGCGTGGGAGACCGGTGGCAGGACGCGTTTGGCATCGCCTGCCGCTGCAGGAACGGCAGCACACGAGGAGGCTATTCCGGGCGATGAAAAAGGAGACATGGGAAAACCAAGACGGAGGGGAAGCGTCTGACGGGAGAGGCACCAGAGGGAGCGAGCGCGAGCAGTTATCGGTTAGCGAGGAGGGGACACCACGTCCAATCACCGGCCGGTCGATCACCCTCCCGGATAGCACCAGACGCCCCGAGCGTTGCTGGACTCCCTACCAAACCGTACACAGTGGGGACAGCCAGTGGAAAAAGATGGCTCTTAGCGGGTCGACTGTGGCGGTGCCAGCGCCTCGTCGCAGACCAATATCTTGTACCGGCGCCACGCGCTGCTCCGCCGGCCTGGCTGCGAGTGGGTGAGGATGCCGCGGACACGGAGGACTCATTTTTTCTGGGTCGTCCAGGCGTGCTACCTTTACCATTGGATCACGTCAATGCAGCCGTTTCACGATCGGGACGTCGGCGGCGACAACCGTCTTGGTGCGGAGTCGACGCCGACTTGGACGCACGGGCGCACAGGCCGAGCACTGCCCCCTGCTCCGCCTTGCCGACCCCGCCAAACTCCACCTTTCACCTTGGCGAGCGGCCCTACATCTCCACTTTGGCGTCTTCCCACGTACCTCAGCATTCTGCTTGGTCTTGTGGGCCACTGCCTCGTCCGCTCTCCTCCCGCCGACCACGATGGATGCCCCGGACACCATCCCCATTCGGCTGCTGGCCGCCCCCGCGCTCCCCCCGTCCCTCCGCGCGGCTGACGGCGTCGAACTGGCAGTCCCCCCCCCTCTTGGCCGCAAGGGCCTCACGGAGCTGGTGCACACGCTCCTCGCGTCGGCCGACGGGGCGGCGCCCCCCCCCCCCCCCCCCCTCCCCCCCCCCCCCCCCCCCCCCCCCCCCCCCCGCCCTCTGGCCCGCCAGTCACGATGTCCGGCGCCCCTGTCGCCCCGCTGACCGTGCGCATCGGTCGACCCTCGGCTGGCACAGACTTTCGACCTTTTGCCACGGCCACATACGTCCGACAGACACAACGGACGTATGTGGCCCTGGCGAAAACCCAGGGTGATGCGCCTTTCGCTTCTGCGGGGGCGGGGAGGCGAGGTAGACGGGGAGCTCGGGGGTGTGCTGTGCATGGCGGTAAGTGCAATCGGGATGCTGTTCTGTTCGTCACTGTGTGGTTTTTTTGTAAATTGTAATTCCTCTTTGGTGTGAGCGCCGTATTGGTGGTGATCATGATGTTGTATATTCCCATGCTTATTTTGTAGTCGCCCCTGTACCCCCCCCCCTCCCTGTTTTTTGTCCACCTTGCATCTAGCGTGTTCAGGTCAGGTCAGGCATTCTGGTTTCTTCCGAGTCTCGCGTATAGGCGGGCGGCGTGGAGGAAGGCGGTGGTGGGCAAAGTGCGTGAAGATTCGAAGCTGTGTATCAATTAGATCGCGCTAGGAAAACAATGCAGGCAGATGTGCCGTTGTTCTGCCCACTATGGTCACTCTCCCTCGATTTGGGCACTCCTGTCCTCTCCTCCTCCGGGGCCTGAGAAGGGAGCCCATGTGTTGCGCGACTTCGGGAGGGGGGGCATGCCCCCCCCCCCGAAGTGGCGAAACAGTTGGGCTCCCATCTTCGTCTTCGCCTCTTCCCTGACGGCAAGGGAGATTCGAACACGAAGACGACAACCCATGAGCAGCACACAACATCGAATCAGCTATCGAGTAGAATGTGCAAGGCTCCTGCGTTGCAACCAAAAAACTGGTTAGGAACTCTACACAGCTCCCCTTCCGAAAGACGACGTGAACAACCGCCCGATAATAGTTGTTCGGGACCTCCTGCAGTCCGGTCGTTTCGCTTCATTTCGAATCGTTTCCCGTCGATTCTCGTCGTTTTTCCGGAGCTCCGCCTAGGACACGCATCGAACTTCGGCTCTGGGCCGCCACGGTCTTAAGGAGTGGGCCCGACCGAGATGGAAACGCTTCAGAGACAAGCACCGCGAAAAGAGACGAACGCCCCTTCGAAGATTCCTGAATGCTTGCCATACTGCTTTGGAAGAAATCGCTCATAGCTGGAAATCTGGGGCACCCTCGACAAAAGCATTTCTCAGACGTTGTGACGCTTAGTCCCATGATTCCAAGCACATGACCCCAGATGCAGTTCGGCTCGGTCCTTCAACTATTCCAGTCTGTGCTTCGCGCTGTTAGCGTCTTTTCCCTTGTGTTCGTCTTTCAGTTCGGATCTGCCTAGTGAGGTGTTTCTGCACGTGGCACGCCAAGGGCGTGCATTATCTCGTCTTTTGAGGGTGTCACGCCTGGTACGCCCCATTGTGATCGGGCGTACCAGGGCCGTGATCTGCATGTACTTAAGAGTGTGCCAGCCAAAGCAGAAAGTCTAGCGACATGAATGCCACATGAGTACAGGCCTAATCGGTGAAATCTCGGCTCGGTTGGTAGCGCTGAGAATAAGTGCCGAGCAACCGTAACTGTGAGAAGGTTCGACCGACACTTTGAGAATAGTCGCCTCGAAGTTTGCATGCCGGGCTTAAGTGCAAAATACTTATGCCTGGTGGGTGGTGTTTCTGCTGCGTAATTCAGTTCCGGCCGACCCGGTCGTCCAGAAGGCGTTGACAGGAGGTGAGCATCGCATGTGAAAACGTCGAGATTGTCGTGGCCAGGGCCACCTGATGAGAGACACGCTTTAGCGCATGGGTCCTGAAACTTGCACGCACTGCAGTCAGTAAGAGGAGCCTGCCGGCATTAAACAATTAATCCGCTGCGACGGCGGCCAGGCGCAAGACTCTTCCTGAATACGCTCGCTGTTCATGGCCCTGAATTCTGCGTGAGTGGCCGTGAGGTAGAGGCGGCAGCACGCTGGAGTTTTTTTCTCTACAAGGAGCCGAGAAGCGTGGCTTTCGGACTGCATGTGAGCTGTCGACACCGCTGGAATCGTCAGAGAGTGATTCTAGGAAGCTTGTCCGGGCAGACCTGTCTGACATCAGTTGAAAATCTTTCGGGAGGGCCCCCGTACCATGCACGATCCTGTGTCCGAAGACCGAGACGGACTCCTGCCCAATAGTCAGCGAGTTGGCTGACGCGCAAGTACCTATCAATAGGTTATCATAGTCCGTCGCTCTCCACTGAGAGCGATGATAGCCTATCGATAGCGGAGTCATGTGCAAAAGGGACCGCTCTGAGCCCCACAAATTGTCCGCTTCGGCTGTGGCCTGAAATACTTCAGGGCACATCCGGTCTCAAACTGTCTTCAGCGCAATTTGTGGCACATCTTCCTAAATTTTCTCATTTGCTCATATTGGATTCCATCACCACATCTGTTCAGTTGCAAGAGGCATCTGGGGCACCCAATGATATTTTTCAACACTGCAAGTGACCTTTTAACGGCCCGGCTCCTCCAGCACTGCCTTTGAGCTCCTTAGAGCGTCTCCTTCCTGCCTTCTTTTAGCCGGACGGTACCTTCCCAGACCGTCGACAAGAAGCATCCCCTGTTCGCTTCCAAAATCTTTAGACACAGAGCACCCATTCCGCACAGACTGCTTTCCGTGAAGTGCAGAGCTCCCATAGTGTCCACAACAGAAAAGCTGCGAGTACCCCCGCTGTCTCGGCAGGACACCTGCCCCCCCCACTCCGGGAACCAGATCCCTCCCACTCACTAGGAGACACGTGGATTCGCGACATCAGCCGTTCGGAACCCGTGCGCGTTGTAACGGCCCCGGGCCCTCGCAAGAGGATTACGTCCAAATAGCGCTTATTCCCCACCTCCCCGGTGGTGATTCACCTGTAAGTCGCCCGTGACTCACCACGGTAGGCGTACTGATGACTGTTCTCTGGGGCCACTATCTCCCAATGAACGGGGCCCCGACTTTCGGGCCCTAATTTGTGTAAGCCCCACTAAGGTCTCCAACGAGGTCTACACCGGGCGCCTAGCACTGGGGCCGCCCGAGGTGTCACGTGTCTACGCTCCGCGCTCGGCCGTAAGGCGGTGCCAGAAGCTTGGTCGCCCTTCCGAGAGTCTGGCCCCGTGGGCCCTGAGGGGAGGGTATGTGGTTGGCTGGTTTTCGTGGGCTGTTGGGAGGGCGGCGAGCGGGTGGGCCGTCTGGGAGAGGACCTAGAGGGGTATGAGAGGGCGAGGCGTGGGGACCGCCTCGGAGCCCTCGACCTGGGCAGGTAAACGTCCGGTCACAAAATTCGTGTTTCCCGCTCGGGGAGCCTTTCCCATGTCGAGGCCGTGAGTGTGTGCTCTTCGGGGTTTCCTTCCGGGGCGGGTATTTCCCTACACGCCTACCCGACGACACTGTCTGGCTCTCCTTCCCCCCAACTGGGTGGGGTTCGCTGGGCGTGCTGTCACACCTGCGACGCTCTCTCACCGGTATCCAGGGTAGAAGATGTGTGCTGTTGTCCTTTCCTGTGTCACTGTATTCTGGCCACTCTCCGACATCCGACATCCACCGCTCGGCCGCAGGACACATGTGCGCTCCAGGCGCTCATTTAACGAAAATGCAGTGCTCCCATGCAAGTCGCGCGTTGCGCCAGTCCGCGCTCTGTGATGAGCAGCTCTGTTCGGAATCAGCTTCGTTAAGAAGATCCTGAGCAAGAAACAAGTTCAACTAGTAATGGAAAAACGACTGTTCCAAAGGGGCTACATGATGGAGTCCGTTCTTCAACGACCCTTCTTTCTTGATCGAGGGTCTTGACTGTCAGTAAGAAACGCCCTCGGCTAAGGTCGGTATTCGCCGAATGTTGCAATGTTGGAAATCTCCTCTCTTCCAATATACAGACTCACCAATTCTGTGTGGGATCTCGGTATCTGAGCTTTCGCATGCGATCCAATATTGCGGGATACTTTTTATGAGCTGCACTCTGTTTGCACCTTGTTTAAAGCTTAAATGGCCACCTTTGGACTCGGTCCCTACTCATGTCTCGCCTTGGCACCCCACGCAAGCAGGGTCATGACCGAGACCGTGCTTAATCCGTGATATTGCAGTCTGCTCAATTTTGCCAGTCCAGAACGAAACGCAATTCTCAGGAAAATTGTGACCATAATGAAAGCTCAGCCACGAACTGTAAAGTTCTTCTGTCACCCGCCGAGGCCACTACTCAAAGGCAGTTTCATGCGGTAAATGATGTCAAATATGTCTGTTTTGTGTCTTTCGGGCCCCTCGATGTGAAACCGGAGCACCAGCTGTTCTGTAATGGCCCTTCTTTTCGCTGAAGAAGTCGAAAAAAGGCCTCTTGGAGTTTTATGACAGACCGCCATATCCCCCGTGCAGTCCTTCGACGCTCTGTTTCCGGCTTCAGCCGGTATTTGTGGCAGAACCACCGGGGATCGAGCAAGAAAGCAGAAACTTGACAGTTTGTCCACAGCAAGAGACCCGATAACAGGACGGGCTGCTGGGAAAGGCCGGTGGGATCGACCTTGTGGGGGTATTCAGCTGCGTTTGACATCGCCATGCCAGTCTGTGCTTTCACCTCTTCCCAGCTCGCGCTCTTTCGCTCGCCCGGTCCCTGTTTCAACTGCCCCGTTCTCTTGGCTGTCACTTTCCTCTGCGTCTGGTGCCCCAAGCGCGAGTCGGCCTTCCTGTCACTCTCTCCACCACACTTTTCTCCTTGCTCTCGTAGCCCTCTATTCCACCCCCTGCGTTTTGTCTCCACCCCGCGTTCGGCATGTTCCCATCCGAGGTCCAAGAGCACCTCGTGCGTATGGTGTGCCTTGAAAATGCGAGCGTTTTGGATGCCGCGCTTTCCTTGAGGCTTTCTGAGTGGTCGGCGCGGCTTTTCGTACGCTACTTCATGGCACTGGTGCAGTGGTGGAGAGTTTTATCATGACCCCGGGCAACGAATTCGACGCGTGAACCACGTGGAGGAGGAACCGACGGTGCGGGATGCAGTCCTCTCAGCTGTCCACGAGCAGCCCGAGATCTTCATGGACAATGTGGCAAAGGCGGTGAACGCGCTGACGGTGGGCGTGGACGGCGCCGGGCAGATGTTTCCGACGTCAAGCGGAGAATCTTGGCCGCGATGGGGTACACGCGCAGGATGACCGAGAAGGCTGTTTTTTCGCGAAGCGAGGCCCAGAGGGTTGCTTCTGTGGCTTCCTAATGGCGGATCACTCCGAGCTGCTGCATCCATCTACACAAAGCTCATTGGGTGGGGCGTGCAGCAGGGCTTCGGTGGGCGCGGTCGGTGCGTGGCGCGCGGAATGAGCATTACGTGCCGTCGTCCGCATCGACCAGGACCAGTTTTTCTGCTGCCATGGCTCACGACCGCGAGCTCGACGGGCTCATCACTCGCCCATCTCTGGGGCAGACGTTTGCTGACTTCCTCATTTTCTGTACTACCCTTGTGTTCCCCGGAATGGCGGCGTATGTAGTGGGGGGTTGGGATGTCCAACCGCCAGTGTGCGTGCTGGCGCTCGACAATGCCCGTATCCAGAACGAAGTGACCCCGGAAGGTGTGACGGCTGCCAGCGTTTTTCTTCTGTTCTTTCCCGCATACCCCCTGGAATTCTACCCTATGGAGGATGTATTTTTTGTGTGCAGCAGCTCGATCCGGCGCTGATCCACATCAGAATTTTTTAACGCGTGGCCGATGACAAAAATAGAGAGCATGCTACTGCAAATCACCAGGAACATGTGCCGTGCGCTTGTTCGCGCTGCTGTGAGGCACTAACATCTCTATGTGCTACAAATTGTAACGCATTCCCCATATCCACGGATGTCACCTGCGACGACGAAGGCTCGCCAAGTAGAATCGCTGACCCAGAACACCAACATATCAGCAATCGGTCATCACTGTCCCGCAAGCGCAAAAGGGACCCGTTGCAAATTTAGCACTTGCTCCTGGACTGCTGCCAAGGTGCTGGCGCGTGCGCGGATGCATGAGAAAAACCAAACTGGGTACTCTCCTTACACTTCACCGGGTGAATAAGGGCCGCTGACCACGATCCCGCTTTCAGAACAAAACTCTCAGCCCGTACCGAGCTCTTATGGCCCTCACTGGAAAGAGAATACGACAGGGGGGCCCATGAATCACATATGTTTGGCGTAGCGGCCGGGAGCCCGAATGTGCGGTTTGAGCGTAGACATGCAGAGCGCAGCACGCTTCCAGCGAGAGCACAGCAAAACGACCCCTTCAGCCCGAGAAACGGGTCGCGGCTTTTTCCGCCCCCCCGCCGTGACCGCTGCCAAGGCGTGAGAATGTGTGCGGTGGCATGAAGCACACCGAACTGGGAGCTCCTCATACACTACACCTGGTTCGGCAGGGCCGCTGAGCACATTTTTGCTGTCAGAAAACGACTCTGAGGACTTCCCGTGCTTTTATGGTGCTCACCGGAATCGAGACACTTTGTTGGGACCAGTGGTCAAGTGAAGTTCTATCACACGGCTCAGAGGTTTCCGAGGGATGGGCGGGCTGTGTCACGGTTAGGTCCGTAAAAAAAGCTCTGCGGGTCATCATCCCCACGCCGGAGCTCGACGATGAACTGACGCATCGAAGCACACACACCTGGAAAACTCAAACCGACGCTCTCCGCACACACCACGAGCGCCGCGCACACCTGCGCGCATGTAAACTCCCCAGAGGTCATGGATGTACCCACATACACAAACCCCTGTCCAACAAACATGGTCATCGCAGCTTTGACTAACAAGTGCTCCGGTGCGTCTTGGAGCGCGCCGTACCGCTGCAGGGCGCGTTTCACGTCCCTACCTTTGTAGTTGAAAAAGGCGTTGGCGCTGCGCAGCACCTCCTCAGGAGAACTCGAGCGGCCGCCGCTCAGACACGCGTCCTAGTTGCGTCGCCGGGCGCCCGATCGCGTTTTGGCAGTGTACATAGGCACCTCTGTTAGAGCCTTTTTCAAAGCGTCGATCACCGTCTCTTTGGCCCGACCCGCCTCCACTGCCGCCGCAACAGGCCCCAAAATGGTCTGACATCTGCCACCGGGCTGCTGAGTAGTAAACTCGGACGCAAACGCTTCCATCTAGTGCGCCGCTGGCCGGGGAGCCCCTTCGTCCTGCAGGGCTACGGCCACGCCCCCCGCCATTCGAGCAACTGGGAAGGTCGCCTCTCTGCCCAGCCCCGAAAAGTCGATGAAATTCGACCGCGCCACGTGCGCCCGAAATCTCTCGCCGTCCTCTGGGACGATCTCTGCAAGCTTGCGTTTTTGCCGCTTCGCCGCTGCCTTCTTGCTGCGCTCGGTGGGAGGGAGGTGGCGGATACTCGGCTGCAAACGAGCTTGCTTCTCTGACATGGCAAAGGAGGGGCACGTCCACCACGGCGCCTCGCCTCGAACGATCTTCATGTCCACGTTGTCCGGCTGATGCCCGCCCTCGTCGCATACAACATATGTGGCCGATCATGGGCAACATGAAGGTATTTGGCACGTGTGCTTGATGTTGACCTGGAGACTAACTGGACAGCGGGGAGCTCTCCACCTGGGGAGAAGGAACAGACCACACCGCTGGGCACCCGTGCCTACTGTAGCAGAGGGTATCAGGTGTCCATGACCCCCATCCACCTGAAAAAGTTAAACCACGATGCTGGGAATCGGACAGAGCCAGTCCCTTCTCATAATGGAGGTCTGCTTCATCTGTGGGCCCACGCGACCCGCTCCCGCACAGCTATACGTAGGCACGAATCCTCCTGACCAACTCTAGTGACGCACTCATTATATCACAAGTATGCGCGTACCTGTACCAGGAGCCGCACCGGCTGACTCCACGCCTGCGGCACTGGAAGGCATGATAGTCGGTTGCGCTGGGCGTGTGTGGAAGAATGGAGGGGAGCAGATGTCGTCGCGATGGGAGGGCACGATGGAGCAGCCGACGTCGGAGGACGGCACCGGCGACGCTGGATCACGGTATCGTCCACGAACGATTCACGTTTTACAGCACGAAAATAATGATTGGTTCAACGAGTGGACTTTACGCAACAGCCAAACACTTATTTCTAAAAAACAAAGTTCGGCATTTTTTTCTGTTCCGTGCTGGACCGACAAAACCCGGCAGACTGCAATAGCTTGGAAGACTCCTTTCGACATGGCTTCAACAAATCTCCCACGTGCGAAGACACGCCATGCACTAGACGATGCAGTAGTTCTATGAACGACGGCCGCGCACTGGGAAGAGTCAGCGCGACTGTGATCCGAGTAGTTCTGCGCTGGAAGTGGGCTTCTGGCCCTCCACTACACAAAGCGACGCTAGTTGGTCGGTAGTGGCAAGGGAGTACGGCACTGCAACAGAGCGAGCTGGAAGTTTGGCACGAAGGCCTGTTGTCTCGCTGCGAGTGCCTGAGGTGCCGGAAAATGTACGGAGGTCGGCCCACTCATGGTCTTTCGTACCTTTGGTGTGGCCACTGGGCCAGCTGAACTGGAGCCGTATCGTCCGCAAGCGACACATGGGTTCCTTGTGGCGTCCGTTTTGTACTTCTTGTACTGGCTTGCTTGTCTGTCTGGTTGGCGACTGAAGTTAATTCAATCTGACCAGCTGGCTGCGCGGCATGTGTCGGGCCTGCTCATGTTTCAAAAGTCGTACAAAAACCGTACAGACGTTTACCGATCGATGCGTTACTTGGGGATACCGAATATCGATCGGGATACCGACTCCTACCTATGTCGTTTATCCATCACATATAGCAAGAATCCAACGGTGCAGTACCTGCCCGGTGCATCAGTTCATCTAGTGCTTCTGATTCCGTTGCAGTACAATTAACGTTCAGAAACCAATGTGATTATGATATTGCTGATTCCCGATTTTTGTCTTGGGGGACCGAGACTGACTTGCGGACGGACTCCCTCCACCAATCAGATGCTCGCCTGCGACTGAACTTGAGCTGCCGATTGCTCACATGTGCCCATAAGCCCCGGAAAACAACATCAGCCCCTCCTTTTTCCGCACTTCTGGCTAGGATACAAAAGAAGATCTCAATCGCTCGCCTAGGAAGCGTGCTCCGTGCCAAGAAGAGCGGATCAAGCGGCAAGAAAGAATGCGATCTGCTGGAGGCAAGCTCCATGTAGTACTACGGGACCCCGTCGCCGATGGAGGCGCCGCCGGTGGGGCGCCGGGGGCGCGACGGCCGGCGGGGGTTGGCGACGCCGACGACGGCTGGCGCGGACGGAATGGTGGCAAGGGCACGGGGACGGCGGGCCCGCCCGCGCGCGGGTGCGAGCCGCCGAAGAAACGCACCCGGCCACCACACCCGACGGGAGGGCGCCACGTGGGGCCGGGTTGCCGCGGCCAGAGGGCGCGGGAGGCGACAGCCGACCGGGCGCCACGCGGCGGTTGCAGCGCGATGCGCGCGAAACGGTCACTCCCCCTCGTCTGCAATGATCGCTTCGCGGGACTTGATATGCATGGACGGAATTATCCGCATTGGTTGGTGACTGCCCGGGTCAATTTCTTATCGGGGAATTGTGTCCGGTCAACGGTTTCCGCCCTCTCAGGACGAAGGGCGACGACGGTGGGAGGCACCGTCTTCGCCGGCAAGTAAACCGTGTCTTCATGTCTTGGCGTTTCGATCGGCCCGACTTTTTGGACCTCGAGTCCCATAGCGGGTGTCGCGCGAGCGGCCTAGTCGGCCATGACCGCCCTCCTACTGAGGTAACCCCCCTGATCGTGGTACTACATTCAGCGCTCCGGATGAGACCCGCTGCACGCACGCGGTGCGTGGTGCGGAGTGACACCTCTTTCGGTATCAAGGTCGGGGGACCCTCGTTGGTTGTATTGCGGTGCGGTTACCGAGGAAAACCAATCGATACGCGGGCCCCGCGTCCATGGCTCGTGGATCTTCCTCATCTTCCCCGCTAGACGGGGGCGCTCCTCCGTTTGAGATGCCCGGCACTAGCCGAGTGACGAACGCGCCACCGGCGGAAGAACCCGGGACGACGCGGGCGTTGGGTGCCGTGGCCCTCGTTGGGTGTGGAAGGGCGGTCCCGGATGGCGGCGGTAGTACGGTGGCGGGTGAGTCGAACTCCCCGCCCGAGGACCCCGGTCTCACGCAGACCTTCGAGGCTCGTCCTCATCCCGGCGCGGGACGGACGTCTATGCTTGCGGAGTCCCAGCGTGGGGGCGTAGGGGCTCACCCCTCGCCCCTGGACGGCCAGCGCCCGGACCAGGCGCCGCCCTTTGGCCTGCCCCGCTTGAACGCAGTAGGCAGCTTGTCGGGGACCATGGTTGGCGGGATCCCCGCCGGCTTGGGATCGAGCCGATCAGTGGATGCGCTGTCGCTGAAGGAGGAGGAGCGACGGCGCCGGGATTTACAAAGAACGTTCGGGGCCACCCAGGAGGACGTGGCCCGGGCCCAGTGGCAGCGTGCCACCGGGACCACTGGTCCCTGGACGCGCCGTCGTCGGCGGGTGGCGCGGGGCCCAGTCCACACGGGGTCGGTGGTGGGGCCACCCACAGGATGTCGCGGTCAGCGGCCGACACCGGACGCCTACGCCACCTGGCCCAAGTGTTCCGAGACGCCGCGGAGGAGGCGTCCACCGCGGCTTCAGATGGAACGCTGATCCCGGGGCGTAGTGCGGCCTTCGCCTCGGCGCCCGCGGAGGCCCAGGGGCCTTTCCCGAGGTCGGCGAGCGCGGGCGAAATGGTCGCTCCGGGGCATGGCACGGACACACACGGAGGGACATCCATGAGTGAGGGCCGTGTCGCAACGGCTTCTGCCCTGCCGGTGTCCGCCATCCGTGCCGAGCGGCCTACACGGTCGCGATCCCGGCAGGCCACCGCGCGCAGGTCCCCGAGAGAATGGGCCCGCCGGGAGCAGCGTCGACAGCGCCACTCACGATGGGACAAGTCGCCCCCATCCTCAGGGCCCTCCCCGTTGACTGAGAGCAAGCATACCTCGTCTGGCGCGTCCTCCGACCCCAGTGGAGCGGACTCGACGAAGAGCAGCGGCAGCTAGACCTCATCCGCCGGCAGCCGTAGCCACCAAGAGGCGATTAGCCGTCGACGACGGACCTACAAGCGCCCGCAGCGCGCCCTGGTGCAGGAGGCCCTGCGCGCTTTCCGACGGGAGCAGCGGAAAGACACCGTAGTGGACTCCCGCTTCAAGGGGCTCCTGGCACGGAAGCGGTGCCGGCTCGCACATCGAGAGGGACGCTTGCACCTCCCAGGCGGCAACTCCGTCCACGGCATCCGCACGGACATCAAGGCTTTAATGCACACCACGCGGCAGTTCGCGGGCTACACCCCGCTGGGGCTGGTGGCGATCCTCGGGAACTTCGAGACGGCCTGTGACGGCAGCGGCCTGAACGAGGGAACGGAAGTGACACTGCTTCTGTACTTCGTCACGAGCGAGGTGCTTGGGGCGCTGCAGCGCGCAAAGGACACCCACGCCTCGCGGCAGCTCATGTACAAGCGCGCGGTCCGCGCTCAACTCAACCAGTACCTCTATGGGGACGACCTTGTTGACCACCTGCAGTCGCTCATGCAAGCGTGCCAAGAGAAGGGGGAGAACGAGCAAGAGTTTGCGACCCGCATCCTCGATCCGAGCCGCGCCCTGGGCTCGGTTCTGCAAGAGATCGAACGCAAGAGTATTCTACTCAAGGGAGTCGGGTGGGAGGTCCGGGCGCTGGGCCGGAACTTCAGCACATAGGGCCGGACCTTCCCCAAGCTGCGCAAGTTCCTTTCCAAGACGGGCGCCGCCACACGTGAGGCCCGGGGGGTCAAGAGCCAGGAGATGCCCAAGGGGAGTACCTCCAGGTCCGCTGCGGGCGAAGAGCGGGAGCCCCGGCGAGCCCAGACAGCGGCGTCGGAGGACCTCCCCGTGGGGGCCGCCTCCACAGCCGCGGCCCTGGCCATCACGGATTACGGTACGGAGGCGGAACGGGCCAAGTGGGCCGCCGTCCTGGCCGCGTCGGTGGCGCCTCCGAACACAAGTCGCTAGATGCCGCCCCGGTACCACCGGTCGACATTCTTCCGCTTGCGTCGGTGTGGCAACAAGAACCCGCGCGGGGAGGACGCCCCGAGATGTACACCGTCCGCACAGGGGTGGGCCGCGTGCGCGGCACCCTCGACCGGGGTACCCCGGTCCCGCCGCGTGCAGGCACCGTGTTCCCGTACTCAGACCGCCCTTCTCGGTTCCCGCGCGGCGAGGCACCCGCGTCACGCGGCACGGGAGGGGCCGGTGCGCCCGAGTCTACACCAGCGTCGCGGCGGCGGGGAGCCTGCTCTTTTTGTGGCCATTTGGGGCCCTGGTTGTGGGAGTGCCCTGCCCAGTTCCCCGAGGTCCAGGCGCACGGACAGGCTCTGCGCGAGGCCGTCGCGGCACACCGAAGCGGGCGGGGCCCTGCGCCGCCACCGCTTCTGACTCTGCGCTCGGGACCGCTGGTCGCGCCCTCGCCGCCGGCCGTGGCCGCCACAGGGTCCGCTCCGCCGGGTACAGCCGCTCTCGTCCACGCCGTGGACACGGAAGATCGGGCGCACCCGGACGCCGCAGCCGACGAGGGCGGGAGCTCATCCGAGGAGTGGACCGCGGGGGACGATGACGCCGCGCGCCCCTGCCACGCTCAGGGGAACGTGTAAGGGGCAGCCCCCTTAGTGGGCTTCCCACCGACGTTGTCCGCCTCAAGAAGCACCGGCACTGTATCATCACGGCGAGCCGCCTGCATCAGATCCGCGAGCGGAGAGCCGCGGCGGGTCTCCCGCCGGCGCCCGCCTTCTGCCCCCGCGTCCTCGCGCGACCGGGGGGGGACCGCCGCGCGTCGTCTGGGGTCCTGGACGAGGCCCCAGCCCAGGCTCCGCCCGGGGCCGCTCCGGCCCCCCCTTCGGTGCTGCTGGTCGCCGCGTCGGTTCTAGCTCTGGCACTCCGCCCCCCGGCCGTGGTGTGGTGGGGATGGCATCCCGGCAGACCCGGCCGCCACGGGGTGCGCATCCGGGGCGGGGGCCGGCGGCACCTCGGTGGCCGCGCCCGACGCGAGCGTACCTGTTTCCTCAGCCATGCGGCCGCCGACGCGGGATCCGCGGGCCATCCGGGAACCCCGTCGCGGGGGGGGGGGGGGGCGGCTGTTCGGCCTGCCCAACACCCGCATCCTGGCCCCGCTGGTCCTGGACAAGCTGTCCCTTGTCGCATTCGGAGTCGTCTTGGACACAGGGGCGGGGCCCAACATGGTCCTTCAGAGCGCTCTCGCCCCGGACTTCCTCCGCCAGGTGGTCACCTCTAAGAGAGAGGAGCTTGTACGCTTCCGGGACCCCAACGACGCGCGAATACGCACCAGCGGTACCGTCACGCTGTGGCTCCAGACGGGTGCACGGATCGTCCCTGTGACCTTCCTCGTCGTCGACGACGTGTCGGTCCCGGTCATCCTGGGATGTACATTCATCAAAGACAATGCGCACGCCATCCTTCCCGAGGACCGGTCCATCCGCTGGACGGACGGCTCCGTCACCGCCATCCTGCGGGGGCCGCTGGACGACGTCGACCGCTCGATGGGCGTCTCATGCGTACTACGCTCCACCTGAAAGACGCGGCTACCGCCCTCGGCGGCCACGGTCGGCTGGGTGCGGAAAATGTGGGGGGGCCTGGGCCAGGTGTTCGGCGCCTCGCGCCAGTTCACGACGCATGGTATAACCATTGCCAACGGCGTCCACGACATCGTGCCAAGGCTTTCCTTCCCGGGCATCGTGACCAACTTCGGCACTCGGGAGGTCGTCCTCCGGCAGCGAGCCAACTTCGGCTATGTCGAGCTGCTCACGACGGGCGTTGTGCAGGTACCCCACGCTGCGACACCCGGGGCGGCGGCCATCCTGGCCTTCGCGACACCGACCACCATGGAGGGCGTGGTGGGGGCTGTGTCAGGCGCGCGGGGTTTCCCCGGACCGGGGCGGGACCCGGGTCTGGCGGCACTCGCAGAGGGCGCACCCGCGACACCTGCGCGGCGCCAGGACCCAGGCGAAGGGGGCCCCTTACCGGGTGCCGCACAGCCCGTGGCTCCGGTCCACATCAAAGCCACCCAACACCGCATCGAGCTCAATGACGGAGCCCGGCCCGTTCGCTTCGCGCCCCGCCGCGCGGGTCCCACGGCACGAGAGGCCGAGACGGCCGAGGTCAAGCGGCAGCTGGAAGCTGACGTCATCGAACCGACGTCGTCGAAATGGGGATTCTCGGTCGTGCTGGTGCCCAAGAAAGACAGAACCGTCCGCTTTTGCGTCGCTTATCGACCGCTGAACGTCGTGACCAGAAAGGACTCCTACCCACTTCGCCGGATGGACGAGTGCAGTGACAGCCTCTGGGAAGCGACCATCTTCTCGACGCTGGCTTGCAATGCCGGCTACTTGTAGGTAGCCATCGCGCCGGAGGACCGGGAAAAGACAGCCTTTGTGTGCCACGAGGGCGCCTACCAGTACAAGCGGATGCCGTTTGGGCTGACAAACGCACCCGCGAAGTTTCATCGGGCACTGGACATCATCCTCGCCGGGGTCAAGTGGCAAAGCTGCCTCATCTACCTCGAAGATGTCATCGTCTACTCTAGGACGGAGGAGGAGCATATCGGCCTCGTCGACCACGTTCCCCGCCTGTTACGCGAGGCGGGAGTGACACTCTGTGAACCCAAGTGCCGATTCTGCTGCACGACCGTGGAATACCTCGGGCTCGAGATTAAGCCTGACCGGCTTGGCGTGATGGACGCGCACACGCACGAGCTGCACAAAGCGCAATTACCCACGACCCGCACGCACGTACGGAGCATCGTGGGGCTGTGCAACGTCTTCCGCCGGTTCGTGCAGAAGTTCGCCCGAATGGCGGCGCCATTGACGGACCTCATGAGGTCCACGGCCCCTGTCCTCGTGCCCCCCGCCACGCTGCTGCAGCAGCAGGCGTTCGACCGCCTCAAGGAGGCCCTTACGACCCCACCGGTCCTCGCAGTCCCGCGACGCGGGCGGAAGTACGTCCTCGACGTGGACGAGTGATGAACGCAGGTGGGCGCCACCCTTCTCCAGTAGCAAGTCGACGGAAAGCTCCAGCCCGTCGCGTACATCAGCCGGCGGCTGGCAACAAATGAGATCCCGTACGGGGTCACGGAGAAGGAGTGCCTGGCGGTCGTCTGGGCGTCGCTCAAGCTCCGCCCCGAACTCGAGGTTGACCGCTTCCTCGTGCGCACCGACCACCTCTGCCTGCGGTGGATCCTGACCATCGAGGGTTCGGGGAACCCCCGCTTGGCTCTCTGGCGCCTGCGCCAGAGCGAACTGGAGTTTGAAGTCGACTAAAAACTGGGCATGACGCATTACCTGGCGGACAGCATCTCCCGCCTGGAGTCCGGGGCCAGCGACGAGACAGCGTTCGATGACGCCGTCCCGGTGTTCGCCACGCGGGCCAATACGGTCCGGGGGCTCGATGCCGCCAACTACGTTGGCGGTCCCACGGTCCGTCTCACTTGCCACGACACGGTTCTCTTCGCCCAGGCCGCTGACGGCTACTGCCGGGAGGTCGTGAAGGCCTTGAACGCCGGGCGGCACATCTCGAACTTCGAGGACCCCGATGGGGTCCTCGGCCGCCGTGCGGCCCCCGACGGCGCTCACCAGGGGGTGGTCCCGCCCTCCTTGCAGGAGAGAGTCCTTCACTTCGAGCACGACGCGACCGTTGCGGGGCACCCCGGAGAATCCCGCATGTACGCGGCGATGCGGCGGTTTTAATACTGGGTGGGTATGGCGGCAGACGTCGTCTCCTACGTTAGGATGTGCGAGAGCTGTGCACGACAGCGGGTTCGCCCCCTAGGGCGGCGCTCGCCGCTTACCCCGTTCCCAGCCACGATGCCCTTCCAGGACATTGCGGTGGACCTCTATGTTGAGGTCGAAAAACCAACTACGCCACACACCGGTGTGACTGGTCCTGAGGAGTTGCTGAATCGAATTCAACACTCCCCCCAACTCCACAGCGACCAGGAACCATTCCTCGATCGACGCGATACTGCCAACCTGCAATTTCCAGCCCGGCCCCGAAACCCTGGGGCAAGTCGCGCGATTCGAACCTGCGACATCCGTGAAGCTAACCGCGCATGGTGGGCCCATAACCTGCGAAGTCGGTGTGGTCAGGTGGGTGCGTTGCTTTACTTTGGCAGAGATCCTGGGCCGTGTCTAGCCTCCTAATGTACCCCAGGCGGCCCCACGACGTGTCCTCGGGAAGCCCGCTCTCGGAGCACACCCACGTGCCACAGTTCTCATTGCGCGCAGGCCGCGGCGCACCTCCCAGAACGGGGCATGCACCTCCCCACACAAGTGCCCCCCTCGAGCTCACCCCAGCAGAGAATGCCCACAACGAGAGCAACAAAGCAAGTACACAAAAGTACAAAGCATATTTGTAGTACCACAATCTAGGGGGTTACCTCAGAGGGAGGGAAGTAACGGCCGTCTCGGCCGCTCGCGCGACACCCGCTATGGGACTCGAGGTCCGGGAAGTCGGGCCGATCGAAACGCCAAG
>Ga0114953_1000403_pt1 | contig 31815 bp, 26 predicted proteins | sample SidtaG_FD_87298 | JGI IMG/M metagenome (GOLD analysis project Ga0114953, IMG submission 87298) | Marine algal microbial communities from Sidmouth, United Kingdom - Sidmouth_Male2 metaG | ecosystem: Host-associated > Algae > Red algae > Unclassified | place: Sidmouth, United Kingdom | collected...
AGTCTTCAGCCATAAGCCGTTAAGTACCGCCAGGTAACTGGCCAGGCCAATGGAAAACGCCGGGAAGATAATGTGAAACGAGACCGTGAAGGCAAATTGAGCTCTTGCAAGTGTCTCGGCGGAAAAGGAATCCATGATAGCTACCTCTTATATTGTATATATTACTTATACATATGAGGTTTGCAATATAATAGATCTAATTCAATTATACTATATAGAATTCTAATAGATTATATTAGTGCCTATAGTTATGTATGATTAGCAAAACAAGTATTCATAGGTATATTGTATGTACGTGTATATTAGAGATGTGCGTAAGGATCAGCTGTGAAACTGACAAGTTACAGCAACTACGCACTACGCTCATTGCAGCTGGCGGCTCTCAATGCTCCCCAGTTGGTTCGAATAGACGATGTGGTGCAGATCCACGGATTGGCAAAACCTCACGTGCGCAAAGTCGTACACACACTGGGACGAGCTAAGTTGTTGGTCACGCATCGTGGTCGCAGTGGCGGTTTTCAACTCGCAAGACCTGCAAACATGATCGTCGTAGGGGATGTCGTACGTTTGACTGAGGGTCCATTGGATGTAGTTGAGTGCTTCAATCCCGAAACCAATACCTGCCCATTAATTGGCGTGTGCAAACTGTCACGAGCTATCCACCAGGCAGCGGATGCATTCATGGCGGTACTAGACGATTTAACTATTGCCGATATCGCCTCTAACAAGGCCCAGTTGCTTAATCGTATTGCACCGTTGTATCCGTTGGAGCAACTCGATCATGGCAATCCGCCTGAATACAATGAAAAGAGTGTATAGAGAGAAACGAGTGTATAAATATGAGTTGGATTGAGCAATTTCCAGGGCTATCTTCCTTGGGCACCTCCGAGCGAGCGCTGCTTATGATGCACAGCTCGACGATGAGAGTAGCCAAAAACACTGTGATTTTTGGCCCTGGCAAGACACCAGACAACTTGTTGCTGCTACTTGAAGGAGTCGTGCGCGTTCAGCAGTTGACAGAGAATGGTCGCGAAATTGTGCTCTATCGAGTACGTGCTGGTGAAAGTTGTTTCATGACCTCCGCCTGCATGCTGGCTTTTGAGAATTACTCGGCTCAAGGGATAGCAGAAACTGATGCTCAAGCGGTTGCGATTCCCTTAAAAGTATTTGATCAACTGGTTGGCGAATCAGCTGATTTCAGACACTTTGTTTTCACTGCGTATTCCACACGTATTGTGGAACTTTTTCATGTTATCGAGGATGTTGCTTTCCAGCGAATCGATGTGCGACTGGCTGAGAAGATTATTGAACTTGCTCAAGGCGATACACTTGTTCATCTTACCCATCAACAACTGGCAGCAGAGCTTGGTACAGCCCGTGAGGTAATCTCGCGCCAGTTATCAGAGTTTCAACGTCGTGACTTGATAAAGCAGTCGAGAGGTGTGATTGAGATATTGGATTTTGCTGGTTTCGAGCAACTGGCCAGCGCCTGAGTTCGGGCTTGGGGAAGCTAACATTACCAAAAACGCACATTAATGTATATTATATATGTACTTATATGTGACAATGTTACTGACCATCAAGTGGGCCGCTACTAAGCTACTCTTCTCAGCACTTCGCTGCGAGTCAATAACGGCAACTTTCTATGAAATCACTCACTAAATCGAGCGCGATCGCGCTGAGCCTGTTTGCTGCAACAGTGGCTTCGGCAGCGCCTGAACAAAAGCTGGTAACCATAGTGACATCACCAGAGGCTCAAACCCAGCTCATGGCCATGGTGCTGACCTTCCAGGCCGTACAGCAAGGCGTTGAAGCGCACATCTTGTTATGCGGGCCCGCTGGCGACATGGCACTCAAGGACGCCCCGGATAGTGTGCGTGCGGCCCAAAAACCCAAGGACATGAGTCCACAGGGACTCATGAGCATGATCCTTGAAAAAACGTCCACTACGGCTGAAGTCTGCGCTCTCTACTTGCCCAACGCCGATTTGCAAGCTGATGAATTGATTGACGGTATTACGGCAGCAAATCCTGAAGTGATGGCAGCCCGGTTACTCGCTGACAATACACGCATCATGAGCTTTTGAAGCTCTTTATCACAAGATTTTTTGCAATCAGTTTCGCGCTAGCAACACGCTCTGACATCGATCCGGGACTAATCAATGGCTCACTGATTTTTGGCATAGGTTGAGGCCTGGCAGGTTTCCGTCCGGGCGGCGTACTGCCGGTACTCGGAACTGGTAATCGAACCGTGATGCTGTTTGTTGTAGCGCTAATTACGGGGATCTTCTGGACACGCTAGTTCGAAGCAATCTTTTCTGGCAAAGTAGTGTGTGCAAAGCACAGCGAAAAATAGCTCTCGATCCATAGGACACTCTCATGAAAAACACTAACGTATCAATGAATGTTAAGCCTGAAGTTACTGCTTTTTTTGATGAAGCAACGAACACAATCACTTATCTTGTCAAAGATCCCGAGTCCAGCGCTTGCGCGATCATTGATTCGGTAATGGACATAGATTATGCCGCTGGCCACATCACATACGATCACGCTGACGCAATTATTGCATTCATCAAAGAGCACCACTTGTCTCTTGAATGGTTGATCGAGACACATGTTCACGCAGATCATCTCTCGGCAGCGCCATATATTCAACAGCAACTGGGTGGCAAAATCGGTATTGGTGAGAAGATTACTCTTATTCAGGAAACCTTCGGCAAAGTATTTAATGAAGGTACCGAATTCCAACGTGACGGCAGTCAGTTTGATGCACTTTTTGGCGATGGCGAAACCTACCAGATCGGAAGTATGACAGCACAAGCCATTGCCACACCAGGTCATACGCCTGCGTGTATGGTGCACGTGATGGGTAATGTCGCGTTTACCGGTGACACGCTCTTCATGCCTGATGGGGGATCAGCCAGAGCAGATTTTCCGGGTGGTGATGCCGGTGAGCTTTACGATTCGATTCAAAAAATATTGGCGTTGCCAGACGACATGCGATTATTCATGTGCCACGACTATGGACCCAATGGCCGTGACATTCAGTGGGAAACCACCGTTGCCGACGAAAGAGCACATAACATTCATGTCGGCGGTGGCAGAAGCCGCGCCGAGTTTGTCAAATTTCGTACCGAACGAGACGCACAGCTTGGAATGCCCAAACTTATCATACCGTCCTTGCAGGTAAATATGCGAGCAGGTGCCATTCCTAAAGATGCCGAAGGAAATCCTTCGATCAAAGTGCCACTTAATGCACTGAAGTAACCACTACACTACAGGAGGAATCCCTTGGACATAAAACCTATATCCGACAAACTCTCACTCAGCGAGCAACTACAACTGTCGGACATTGCAACAGTAGCAGAGCAAGGCTATCGCTCTATCATTTGCAATCGCCCCGATGGTGAGGGCGCCGATCAACCCACGTTCGATGAGATTAAAGCACTCGCTGAACCGTTGGGATTGGATATTCGATACTTGCCTGTTGTACCAGGGCAAATAAGTGACGATGATGTGGAAGCTTTTTCGCAGACCATGCGCGAACTGCCCAAACCGACGCTTGCATTTTGTCGCACAGGTACCCGCTCGGCAACACTCTGGTCATTGAGTCAGGCCAACAATCTGTCGATCGCCGAGATTCTTTCCTCGAGCCAGACAGCAGGCTACGACATGTCGGGCGCAGCCCGTCGTCTGGCAAACGGTGGCAAGACACCAACGGATCATGCAGACGCATCTTATGACGTTGTTATTGTCGGTGCGGGTGCTGCTGGTATTGCTGCAGCGTCGAGCCTGTTGAAGCGTCGTTCCGGTCTTGAAATTGCGATCATCGATCCGGCCGATATTCACTATTATCAACCTGGCTGGACGATGGTGGGTGGTGGGATATTCGAACCAGAAGATACCGCAAAGACCATGGGCTCCTTAATACCCAAAGGAGTGCATTGGCTCAAAACAGCGGTGGCGGCGTTCGATCCGAAGAACGATACGATCATTCTGGAAGGGTGCCGCGTTATCAAGTACGCAAGAATGATTGTCTGCCCAGGACTTAAGCTGGATTGGCACAAGGTGGAAGGCCTGACGGATACGCTGGGTCGCAATGGTGTAACTTCCAACTATCGCTATGATCTGGCACCGTATACCTGGTCGCTGGTGCAATCGATGCAATCGGGTAAAGCTATCTTTACCCAGCCACCCATGCCCATCAAGTGCGCCGGTGCACCTCAGAAGGCACTCTATTTATCGGCAGATCACTGGTACCGCAATGGAAGGATCAATGATGTTGATATCGACTTCAATAACGCGGGTGGTGTCCTGTTCGGCGTCAAGGAATACGTGCCAGCGTTACAGTCATACATCGAACGCTATCAGGCATCGCTGAATTTTTTCCATAATCTAGTGGCTGTTGATGGACCTGCTGGAAAGGCGTGGTTTGATGTCTCATTGCCCGATGAGCCAGTGCGAAGGATAGAAACTGAATTTGACATGATGCATGTGTGCCCACCTCAGTGTGCACCGGACTTTATAAGGGTGTCACCGTTGGCCGATGGGGGAGGCTGGGTTGATGTCGAGCAGACAACGCTACGCCATAAAACCTTTGAGAACATATGGGCACTGGGCGATGTGACCAATGCACCGAATGCGAAAACAGCAGCAGCCGCACGAAAGCAAGCGCCGGTCGTTGCGGCCAACATCGTTGCTGACATAACCGGCAAATCTGCAGTCGCTTCATATGACGGTTATGGATCCTGTCCGTTGACAGTGGAACGAGGCAAAATTGTTCTGGCTGAATTTGGTTATGGTGGCAAGTTGCTGCCCAGCTTTCCATCCTGGCTAGTAGATGGTACACAACCTACCAGAGCCGCCTGGTTTTTGAAGGAGAAAATGCTCCCACCGATCTACTGGAAGGCCATGCTGCGCGGGCGAGAGTGGATGGCAGAGCCGGATGCTTTGGCTCCAGCGGATTGAGTTCGAAATAAATGCGCAACTACTTGCCAATACTGCAATGGGGTCGAGAATATGATCAGACTGCCCTGTTCAGTGACTTGATGGCAGCGGTCATCGTTACGATCATGCTGATTCCACAGTCGCTTGCCTATGCGCTATTGGCAGGGTTGCCACCCGAAGCCGGTCTGTACGCCTCTATTATTCCGATTATGTTGTATGCCGTGTTTGGCACTAGCCGAACACTGGCGGTGGGGCCGGTCGCTGTGGTGTCTTTAATGACAGCGGCTACACTGGGCAATGTGGCTAGTAGCGGCAGTGCCGACTACGCCAGTGCCGCTCTGACGTTGGCGGGTCTGTCGGGCGTTATTCTTATCATCATGGGCGTGTTCAAACTCGGATTTTTGGCCAACTTTCTGTCGCATCCGGTCATCGCAGGGTTCATCACCGCATCGGGCATCATTATCGCTACCAGTCAACTCAAGCACGTGCTTGGTGTGGATGCTACCGGACACAATTTAGTCGAACTGTTAGTGTCTCTTGCCAGACATGTACTCGATACCCATTGGATAACCTTGGCTTTAGGAGTCTCGGCAACGCTGTTTCTGTTCTGGGTCAGGAAAGGCCTCAAGCCGTTGCTTCGAACACTAGGCGCAAGTGCAGGCGTTGCCGATGTACTAACCAAAACGGGTCCCGTTGTGGCAGTGGTAGGCACCACATTGGCAGTATGGTATTTCGATCTTGCTAACCATGGGGTCAGTGTCGTTGGTACAGTACCGCAATCCTTACCACCGTTCACGTTGCCAAGCTTCTCAGTGGAGCTTGCGAAAGCGTTACTCATACCTGCGTTACTGATCTCTATTATTGGATTTGTTGAATCAATTTCAGTTGCTCAGACACTGGCTGCGAAGAAACGGCAACGAATCGAACCCAACCAGGAATTGCTAGGGCTAGGTGCTGCTAACGTTGGAGCAGCATTAACCGGTGGTTTTCCTGTCACTGGCGGTTTCTCCCGCTCCGTTGTTAACTTCGACGCAGGTGCAGAGACACCCGCTGCCGGCGCTTTCACTGCCGCCCTTCTAGCGGTTGCAGCGGTATCGTTGACACCGCTTGTCTACTATTTACCCAAGGCGACATTGGCAGCGACTATTATCGTCGCCGTTATGTCACTGGTAGACTTCAGTATTCTGTCACGTACGTGGTCGTATTCAAGGTCGGATTTCACGGCCGTATTAACGACGATCGTGTTAACCCTTGGTATCGGCGTGGAAGCGGGTGTTACTGCAGGCGTTGTCATCTCCGTTCTGCTGTTCTTGTATAAAACCTCACGACCTCATGTCGCAGAAGTGGGGCTGGTGCCACGTACACAGCATTTTAGAAATATTCATCGCCATAGCGTGATAACGGATCCCGGCCTTGTGACCATACGGATTGATGAGAGTTTGTACTTTGCCAATGCCAGGTTTCTCGAGGACTACCTCTACGATCGCACGGTGGCAAACCCCGATATCAAGCACCTGGTGCTGATGTGTTCAGCGGTCAATGAGATTGACATGAGCGCTATGGAGTCTCTGGAAGCGGCCAATCTTCGCTTGAAGGATCTGGGCATTCAAATGCATCTTTCGGAAGTCAAAGGACCCGTCATGGACAGACTTGCACAGACGCACTTTCTAAAGGAGCTGACCGGCAGCGTGTTTTTGTCGCAATATGATGCCATTAAGACATTGGCTCCATTGATGTATGAAAGCGACAACTCAGTTCGACTGGTCAAGTGATCGTAAATAATATTGGAGAAGGTGATCGATGAGTAATGAAAACAAAGGCACAGGTTTTTGGTCCGTCGTACAAAGCGTAATGGCAGCAGGCATTGGTGTGCAATCCAAAGCTAACAAGGAACGAGATTTTACTCACGGAAAGCCATTGCATTTTATTGTGGGAGGACTTGTTGGCACTGTTCTATTCGTGATTTGTGTCTGGCTGTTTGTTCAGTACCTGATTCACTCATAGTATTTATCAATGAAGAACTGACTGCTCGGACAACGTGCGCTTGAAGAACAGTTTTTCTCAGCCACCGGTTCAACCGGCCAAATCCAGCCTTCGAATAATCCGCTAATTCGTCGGACTGCCAGTTAGTCGGACTGCCAGTTAGTCGGAGGGGTGTGGTCGTCAATTCAGCTAATCGCGCATTCAAGGGGTATTGATAACTGTGTTAAGGTAGCATAGTATGCTGCATCGCAATATAAATTTTAGTAAGTTGGACCTATTCGTTATCAATGGTGTATATGTTGCATTCTGACTATTGTATGCAATGCGCAAATTCAGAGCGAATAGACAAGACCCGGTTCTCTTTGAAAATATTGAAATTGCACATTTATCGTTCAGGTTCGCAGATTGTTAAAATATCATTACCAGGCAGGTGCACGAATGAATCGTACAACCGCCATCAAAACGGCGGCTAATGTTGCCCACCCTCTCTCACTCAATAGATCATTGAGCGGGAATGACAATGAGGTTCAAATCATGAGTTCTCTAGTCTCCTTTTCTCAACAGGCAATCGCGTCGACGACGCTGATGCCACAATTCGCCAATATGGATGGTGTGTACATTTGCATCCGTCCCGTACGAGCCGATGATCGCGAACGGTTTCGGCAGGGTTTTGAAGCTCTTTCCGATGAGACACGCTACTGTCGGTGTTTTAACTATCGCAACAACCTAACGGATACTGAACTGGATATGTTGTGCAATGTTGATGGCACACCGCAAGATGTGTTGGTTGCTTTGAGTCTGGACAGTGAAGGTAATGAGTGCGAAAGCGTAGGAGGCGCGCGATTGGTTAAAACCTATCCTGCAAGCGCTACAGCTGAAATGGCATTCCTTGTAACTGACGCATGGCAACGCCGGCGTGTCGGACTTTGGTTACTTTCAAGTATGGTAGACGTTGCCAGAGAACAAGGCATTGCGCGGCTACGATGCTATCTATTACCCGAGAATTTCAAGGCGCGCAGATTGCTGACCCGGGTTGCTCAGAAGACAGGAAGTCAACTTGTCATTGATGACGAAGGTGGTCTGTTACAGCTCGATACGCCAGCATCGGATATATAACAAACCACAAACAGCATGTATCGGTGACTAAGCCGTAAGATAACAGAACAAAGAACAGAGCCAGATGCACCGTTCATACAACGCGGTAATGTCGTTCTAAGCTGCACCCTTCGCGCACAATACTCGCAGTATAGGGTGCTCCGCTTCCAGATTCTCCCATTGTGCATTTGTAGGTAGGCCATCGCCCCCGAAAGTGGCATTGTTGGTTACATCTGTTCTACGTCTACCTCTGCAATCAATCAGTTGCGGTACACGCACTACCTGTGCAAAACGCTGCATGAGCAGAAGTTCAGTCATGACATGATCTGGCAAATTATCGTTTCGCCGGATACTGGCTTTGTCGATCAGCGATATGCGATCGGTGCGTGGAATCACAAACGACCATGGTGAGAACATACTGGTGCCTGCTAACTGGTGCACAACTTCAATAGAATCGGGAAGTTGTGCAATAGTGCGATCGGCCCACGTATATTCACTGTAAATCCCATAGCCGATTACACTCACTGCAGCCACTATCGGATAGAGATGCCTGGGCATGGGTTTTTGAAAGGTACGGTATGTCGCCCAACAAAAAAGTACTGCCAAAATGGCGAGCGCAATGGCTGATATGAATTGAACGATCATCGACCAACAGCTGCAACGCGATTACTCAGAGCCGCTTGGATATCTTTAATGGCTTGTAGGGAGTGACGTAGTCGGTCCCGCTGGATTGAAGTGAGCATGGTCGGATCAATCAGGTTATCTGGTGGTTTCGATCGTTTGATTTGCGAGGCCTGTTTGGTCAGCCTCAACAAGCATATGCTCTCGTAGGCATCCGCCAGGTTTACACGTCCCGACGGACTGATGATGCCAGAGTTGCTGTCGGTTTGTAACCGCTCTATGGTATTCACTGGCGTCAGTCCGGCCGACAGAGCGTGCAGACGAGCCAATTCGACAATCGGAACGATAGCATCATGCTTTAGATCTATTTTGCCTCGAGCTACACCCTCTTTGTGGGTCTTTATTTTGCCGAACCAACCCAGTGGCGGTTGATGTGTAAGGCAACTTGTACTCATGTGTGCAACGAATATACTATTGGACTTTGTCATGGACAGACTTAAGTCTCGCAGAGGTTCATACAGTGATGACTCCCCGGCAATAGGTCGCAGATCGAACATGACACTTGCCAGCAATTGCGCCTCTTTGCCGGGCTGCGTAATCCACTGGGTAAAATACTCTTGCCAGGTTGACAAGGGCTGGCGCCATTGCGAGTTGCTTGCCATCATATTGCCTGGGCAATAGACATAGCCACATTCGTTCAAACCATCACAGACAATACAAGCCAGTTGTTTGAAATACTCTGAGTGAGTGCTGGGCTTATACGAATCATCTAGTATCAAGCAATTGTCTTGATCAGTAGACCCCGTCTGCTCCTGTCTGCCTTGCGAGCCACAGGCCAGCCAAACATAGGGAATAGGGGCGTCCCCAAGCTTTTCTTCAGCCAATTCCAACAAGCGTCGTGTGACAGCACCGGTGATGGAGCTGATTATTCGCCCGGTTCCATACGCACTATTTCCATTGGCTAAAAGGCTGACAAGAAGTCGTGGTAAATCGGCAACTACCGTGCTAATAGCTGCGCAGGATGGCGCCCTGGCGATATCACCAACCATAAACACTGAAGAGGTGATTTGATGACGAATAACGTCTGTCTGAGTGACGATTCCCAGTAATTCGTTACCGTCACTTGCGCATACGGGCATGTGCGAAATACGATGGCGTGTCATCAGTGTCAATACGTCCAGCACGCTATGCTGTGGGTTGACTCTGAATGGTCGAGATGTCATCACTTGACCCACTGGATTCGTGCCGCTGCGATCAGCGGCCACAATTCGCCCCACGAAATCCGCTTCGGTAACCAATCCAACGAGCGATTTGCCTTCGACAACCGGCAGGCAGGAAATACGATGCTGGTACATGAGTTGCGCCGCCGTGCGTATTGGTGTATGCGGACTAACGGTAGTCAGATTACGCGTCATCAGCTCTAATACGCTTATGCCAGAGAGTCTATCCGGCTCTACCATTTGATTATTCTTACTGTCTGTCATGGGAAATCTCAGTTGGATGTTGAATGCTAATGAAGCTGTTTGCATCAACTGTGTTTGCATCAGTTGTGTAGAACTTGTCGAAGTTACTGTTGAAGTGCCAATCACCTATGCCGTTTTCGTCTGGTCGTGTACTCAAGTATAGTGAACGCTGGCAATAATAAGTATGAGGCTGTTACCGATGAGAAATCCCGAGCTGAGCCTGAGAGTTCGGATTTTCCTGTTTTTCGCTTTCCTGATGATTGCCAGCATCGTTATTATCGCTAGCGCAATCTTTATGGCCTATCAAAGTACGCCTGAGCAGCTACCACGCCTACTGGCAACCTACACAGGCGTTGCAGCGGTCTTTATTGTGTTGGTGCTTGTGCTTGTTTGGCAGTTGTTTGATCGTTATGTAGCTGCGGCGTTACAATCGCTTGCCAGACAGATGCAAACCTCCATGCACGCAGACATTCTTGAAGGTAATAAGGGTCTAAAGGCGCAAGAGGCCTATCAGTATCTTGGCTCGGTCAGTGAGGCTGCGGATGAACTGATACAGGCATATCAAACGTTAAAAAGCGAGCAGGGCGGAAGCGCAGTCGAAAGCAAGGCCCACGCAATTCAAACTCGCCAACTAGCAGCCATTCTCCGTGATCTGGATGTTGGTGTAATGGTGATGAATCGCCAGCATGAGATTCTGCTCTATAACCAGCAGGCTTTTAAAGCAATCAATCGCCCTGAATGTCTTGGACTTGCTCGCAGTGCCTTACTATTGTTCGACGAGGCAGAGTTGCTAGCCGGTGCCAGTCAGATTGTTGAACAATCTACTGAGCCTGAACTAAAAACAGTGATCAACATTAGCCTCAAGCTCGCAAACGAATCTCGCTATTTGACTGCAAAAATAGGCCCGGTTTTTAACGATAACAGTCATATATCAGGTTATGTACTGTTGTTTGGAGATCCATTGAATTGGTCACTGTCACAACCCGTTCAACATGCTGCTAGCGTTGTTGCATCAAGTCTCAGCTCGGTTTCGATGAGTGGATTGCCATCTCGTCCCGAGTTTTATGATCTTGATTTGTTCAATAGGTCACTACCTGAGAACGTGGAACATCACCCATTACAGTCAATGGATTATGTCGTATTCGATACCGAAACAACCGGGCTGAATCCATCGGGAGGAGATCAGATGATCTCGATTGCTGCGGTGCGGATCGTCAATGGCCGTGTGTTAACGGGTGAGTGTTTTGATGAATTGATACATCCGGGAAAGTCCGTTCCTGCACGCTCTATGGTATTTCACGGTATCACTGATGACATGCTGGTGGGAAAGCCAAGCATAAAAACTATACTGCCACAATTCGCTGAATTTGTCGGTGATGCCGTTCTTGTCGCCCACAATGCAGCCTTTGATATGAAGTTCATCGAGCTGCAATCGGAGTACTGTAAAGTAAGACTTGATAATCCGGTTCTGGATACCGTTCTGTTATCGGCTTTTGTGCATGATCATACGAATGAACACACATTGGATGATTTGGCAGTACGCTATGGAGTGTGCATTCAGGGACGACATACCGCTCTTGGTGATGCACTCGCGACAGCGCATGTTTTTGTCAAACTTGTGAAACATTTATCTTGCCGTAATATCTATACCTTGAGCGAAGCCATCGATGCATCTAACAAAATGACGCGAATAAAACGTCAACAAACGGCCTATTGATATGTTTTATACCCCAGCAGCTTCAAGGCGTTTTTCAAGACTCATACGCATCATGGATGCCCGCCATAATCAACTATTGTGCAACCCGGTCTGATATCGGTCGCTTCAAGCCTTCTTGTCTGGACTGCTAAGCCTGGCAAGGCCTGAGTGGTTTAAGCGTTAACATTATGGGGCGCTGGTTGCTCTTTACCGGGGGTTGCGTCATCTATGATGCCAATGGATTAATCTTGCAATGCGTAATAAAAAAATCTGTTACAAATGTGAAAATCATAATAAAAATAAATATTATAATTTATTAATACAAAGGGTTACGAACTTTCAATAGTATCGATTGATGGAAAGACGTATTTGTTCGCATTATATTATACGAATTATTTTGCACTGCAAAATAAAAATATGTTAGTGTTTGCGTGTATGTTTTGTTATCACGCCACTACTCTCACAGCGCATGTTTAGCTTCAATGAACCTGTGTTAACGAATATTTCCTGAGTGCTGTTAAAGCATTTGCGTTAAATCCATACGGACACCGAAAACTTCATGCTCTACTCTGCGTACGACTCGAGTCGGGAAATTGCTAACGCAACGCGAGATACAACAGCTTTAGCACGCTCTTTTCCAGGGGCCTTGAATTGTTCAGGCGCAGGCCATTATGGGGATTTTAGTGGGCGACATTGGCGAAATGAGATTGCGCCAAAATTGGTGAAGTTCATATCATCCTGAGAGAAAATCGTACGTAAACCCAGAGCATAACCATGAATATAGATGCGATAGAAAGGGGTAATAATCCTCCTGAAGACATCAACGTTATTATCGAGGTACCTATTGGAGGCGAACCGATTAAATATGAGCTTGACAAAGCATCGGGAACTCTACAAGTCGACCGATTTCTGTATACACCAATGCGCTATCCCGGTAATTATGGATTTGTTCCACATACCCTGTCTGACGATGGTGATCCAATAGATGTTTTAGTGTGTAACACGCGTCCTATTCTTCCTGGGGCTGTTATTAACTGTCGTCCGATTGGCGTACTTGACATGGAGGATGACGGCGGTCTGGACGAGAAGATCCTTGCAGTTCCTTCCTCGAAAATATCCCGACGGTACAAAGACGTAAATGATATCGGTGATTTGCCAGAGATTACCCTGCAGCAGATCCAGCACTTCTTTGAGCATTACAAGGATCTGGAGCCAGGCAAATGGGTAAAAATCCGAGGTGTGCACGGAGTAGAAGCTGCCAGGAAAATGATACGTGAAGCTGTCGCCCGAGTTTGAGTTAGTGATGTAGCGCTTAAGGTCGCGTGGAGTGTAGACCTACCTTTAAGCCCCATTGTTCACAAATGTCAAAAAGAAGCATGGTGCTTTCCGCTACAGTCTAACCCCACTATAAGGATTCGACAATGGCGAGAGTAGCACTAGTTACCGGCGGAACACGGGGCATTGGCGAAGCGATATCAATTGCGCTTGCAGAATCGGGCTGTAATGTAGCGGCTAACTATGCTGGCAACGATGAGCGTGCCAGGGAGTTTGCTGAACGTACCGGAATTGCAACGTATAAGTTCGATGTCTCGGATTACGAGCAGACGCGCGAAGGCATCGCGAAAATCAAGAGCGAGCTGGGCGGTAGCATCGATATCCTCGTGAACAACGCGGGCATCACAAGGGATGGGACATTGCACAAGATGGCGCCAGACACATGGCAAGCAGTCATCGATACCAACCTTGGTGGTTGTTACAACACAGCCAGATCCGTTATCGAAGACATGCGTGCCAATAAATTTGGTCGAATAGTTAATGTTGGTTCCGTGAACGGTCAAGCCGGTCAGTACGGCCAGGTTAATTATGCAGCAGCCAAGTCAGGCATCCACGGTTTCACCAAAGCACTTGCCCTTGAAGGTGCCGGTCAAGGAATTACCGTCAATGCAGTTGCCCCTGGTTATGTCGACACCGACATGGTCCGAGGGGTGCCGGACAATGTTCTACAGAAAATCATTGCGCAAATTCCGGTCGGACGACTGGGAACATCGGATGATATTGCCCGATCAGTTCTGTTTCTCACAGCCGAAGAGGCTGATTTCATTACCGGTTCGACGCTGTCGGTCAACGGCGGCCATCACATGTATTGAAGCATACCTTGGGAGAATTTTCCGACATGAGCAACACACGTGAAGTTGTTGTAGTCAGCGGTGTACGAACAGCGATCGGTGACTATGGCGGCTCGCTCAAAGATGTCCCGCCATGTGATCTGGCCGCGAAGGTTGTGAAGGAATCGGTCCGCCGTGCAGGCATCGACGCCGAGTCTATCGGCCACTGTGTTTTTGGCAACGTGATCCACACTGAGGCGCGAGATATGTACCTCTCACGTGTTGCCTCGATAAACGGCGGGCTGCCTCATGATACCCCTGCTGTGACGATGAATCGCTTGTGTGGTAGCGGACTACAAGCGATCATCTCGGCCGCCCAGCTGATCGAGCTCGGCCATTGTCAGGCGACGATTGCAGGAGGTGCTGAGTCGATGAGTCGTGGACAATATTGGCTACCTAATCAACGCTTTGGTCAGCGTATGGGCGATGGCGCTGTGATTGACGCCATGGTCGGCGCACTCACTGATCCATTCGACACCTGCCACATGGGCGTGACTGCCGAAAACGTGGCCAAAAAGTGGAACATTACGCGGGATGAGCAAGATAGCTGCGCGCTTGAAAGCCATCGTCGTGCTTATGCCGCTGAACAGGCAGGTCATTTCAAGGAACAGATTCTTCCAGTAGAGATCAAGGTCAAAAGGGAAATGGTTGCATTTGATCGCGATGAGCACGTGCGCAATGATCTCAATGCCGAATCCATGGCAAATCTGCGTCCCGTATTTGATAAAGCGGGATCGGTTACCGCAGGCAACGCTTCGGGAATAAATGATGCTGCCGCTGCCGTCACACTAATGGATCGTGTAGCTGCAGATCAAGTCGGCGTGAAACCGATCGCAAGGCTCGTCGGCTATGCCTTCGCTGGTGTCGATCCGAAGTATATGGGCATTGGCCCTGTACCAGCCATTGAGAATTTGCTGGAAAGAACTGGCCTCACCGTGGCAGACTTTGATGTCATCGAGCTGAATGAGGCTTTTGCCGCGCAGGCGCTGGCCGTAATCCGCGAGCTCGACCTGCCATTAGAAAAAGTCAATCCCAACGGCAGCGGCATTTCTCTGGGCCATCCGATTGGTGCGACTGGTTGCATCATCACAGTCAAAGCCATCAGTGAGCTGCAGCGTACCGGTGGGCGCTATGCCATGGTCAGCATGTGTATCGGAGGTGGGCAGGGCATCGCCGCCGCATTTGAACGCCTGTGAGAGCCAGCATAAGACAACATGAATTTTCACCGGGAGAACCGATATGCGTTTGATTCTGCTTGGTGGCCCTGGAGCTGGAAAAGGCACACAGGCAGCCTCACTGATTTCTCACTACGGTATTGTCCAGATTTCCACAGGTGATATGCTACGGGCGGCAGCCAATGCGGGTACGCCGTTGGGCATCGAAGCCAGGAAAGTTATGGCGCGAGGCGACCTGGTCTCCGATGACATAATCATCGGACTTGTCAGCGAGCGCATTCGAAACGATGATTGCGTTAATGGTTTTCTATTCGACGGCTTTCCAAGAACACTTGCTCAGGCGCAAGCGATGCGATCAGCTAATGTTGGAATTGATGCGGTCGTGGAGATCGACGTCGACGCTGAAGAGATCGTCAGGCGCATGGTCGGGCGTCGCATTCACCAGCCCTCTGGGCGTGTCTATCATATCGATAACAACCCACCCAAGGTTGAAAATTGTGATGATGAGACCGGGGACGCCTTGATACAACGCGAGGACGATGCCGAATCTACGGTACGCCATCGACTTGAGGTCTATGAGACACAGACCGCACCGCTCAAACGCTACTATCAAGAGTGGTCAGAAAGTGGCGAGGTCGCCGCCCCCGCCTACATTCGTGTGAGCGGTATCGGCAAAGCCGACGCCATATCGAGGACAATTATTGAAGGTATCAAGCGGCAGGTATCGATCAGCATTTGAGAAGAATGGCAACGCGTGCTTGCTCTCACCAAGCCGCTAGAACGCGAAGGGTCTGGTGCTACGCCGGTGCTCATCTATCGTCAAGCGTTTCGTTGTCGGAGGGAAAGCGCGTTGTGTGCACTCAAGGCGTTCGCAGGCACGACAACTCGGACCGATGGGGACTACAGCTTCCGAATTGATGAGATCAATGCCTGTGGAGTAAACAAGTTGCTGGGCGTGTTCTACGCTGCATCCGAGCCCGACTGCGAATTCACGCTGCGGCTCAAGGTAACCGCCTGTTGACTTGGTAATCGTGCGAGCAATGCAGAAGTAGGTTTTACCGTCAGGCATTTGTGCAACTTGTTTAAGTATTTTGCCAGGAGCCGAGAATGCGTCGTGAACATTCCACAACGCACAGGCTCCACCGCTACGAGCAAAATGGAATCCTGACACGCTCTGGCGTTTTGACACGTTGCCGGCTTTATCCACTCTCACGAAGAAGAACGGGATGCCCTTGGCGCCCGGACGTTGCATACTGCTCAAGCGATGACATACGGCCTCGAAGCTAACGGCGAAGCGATGTTGTAATTTCTCCACATCGTAGCGATCGTGTCGCGCCTTATTCAAAAGAGCTGCGTAAGGCATCAGCAAGGCTGCAGCAAAATAATTAGCGAGACCTACCCGAGCTACTGATGTTGCCTCATCGCTTGCGAAACCAGCATCGTCAATGATTTTGTTCATCAGTTCGTGATGCTCTATCAAGCCAATCTGGTAAGCCATGTAAAATGCAAGCCGCGATGGCGGTTGGCGTGCACATAGATGCAAGGTGTTCGTCTCCGCGTCGAAACGGCGTAACTCCGTATCACTCTGATTTTTGTCCGCCAGTGCACAACGCACGTCATGTTGGCTAGCAAGATAAGTCGCAAGGCTCTCCTGCATATGGCCGATCCGGAATTGTTGATCTGCTTGTAATTTCTCGGCAGCCTGATCGAGCTCATCAACATAGTTGTTGCGAACGAAGAAGAAGTCTTGCACTTCCTCGTACGGGAAGTGTGTACCTCGAGGCACCTCTGTTTGCTCTACCAACTCTTGATGATGATTGGTGCTTTCCTGATAGGCGCGATGCAAGGTGATGAAGCGCTTCACCAGCGTAGGGGATACGCCGACTGCGTCGCGTAGTTCACGTAAATCTACCCGCTGACCATGAAAAAGAGGGTCATTCAAAATCTCATCAAGCTCTGCAGCCAGTCGATCATCATCAGCATCCGAAAATGCCTGCAAATCGGTTTCGTAAGCGCCGCTCAATTTCAAAAGTACTGCGGCGGTCAGAGGTCTCTGATTGTTCTCGATTTGATTCAGGTAGCTGGGGGAAATGCCGAGCGCGACAGCGAGCTCATTCTGTTTGAGTTCGTGCTGTTCGCGGAAGCGGCGGAGTTTTGGACCGGAATACAGCTTACGACTCATTACTACGCTCTCCACGGATTGTCACTGCTCATCAACCTCAAATAGTGATATATGAAATCGAAAGATTTGCAGTATTTGCAAAAGGAAATAATTATATCATTTCTAATTTGCAAATTTACATCAATAAATTCATGTACCTACAGGGATATTGCGAATTTAAAAGTGCATAATCACCGTCTCTTTCCTGCACTGCAACATAGGTGCTGACCATGACGCAGCCCAACACCCAAGACATTCTCGCAGTAATGAGTGCGCCGGCACTGGTTTGTACCGCTGCTGGCGTCGTCGAGTCGGTGAATGAATACGCCGCTGATTGGTTAGAGACGACGACAACAAAGGCAGCAGGACAGTTACTCGGCGAATTCTTACGCACCCCTGGCGAATCGTTAACTGCATTTCTTCAACGATCGCAGCGAAGCGGTCATGCTTGTTGCAAAGGACACGTCTACCAAGTGGCGAATCGTTCTCGCCAAATTGCCATGATCTGTCATGCGCAACAGCTTCAAGGGCTACAAGTGTCAGGGCATCTGTTGCTGGTATTCTCGAATGTCGTGCGAAGCGGACGGGATAACGAAGACGTTGCAGATTTTTTATCCCACACTAATTCAGTTCCTCCAGCGATCTCCCAATGCTCTGCCACCAAGTGCCACCTGAATCCTTCCGACGCAAACGAGACGAACTCGCTGAGTGACGTCGCACTTGGTCTGGTGCATGAGGTTAACCAACCGCTGACGGCAATTGCCGCCTATGCGCATAGTTGTCAGCGTTGGTTAAGTGCAGGCCCTGCAGTGCATCCCAGACTTCTACCGACAGTAGACAAGATCATTGAACAAGTGCACATTACTGGCCAGATGATCAACAGTCTCAAAGGTCTAGTGCGTGGGCACGGCGACGAACGACAAGTGTGTGATTTGAACGAACTCGTGCGCGAGTCCCTTGAGCTGTTGGCACTCGATTCACGCCTCGAAAGCTGTGCCGTTGAATCGCAACTTGAAGCTAAGCCCTGTCCGGTACTCGTGAGTTCAGCACAAATAAAGATCGTGCTTTTGAACCTGTTGCGTAATGCGCTAGAAGCAAGTTTGGCCTTTCATGCTACCGAGTCGCGCTTGTGTGTATCAGTGAGCATAGAGGAGGATATCTGGGCAAGTGCCACGATAAACGATTCAGGGGCAGGCATCACTGCCGAGGCGGAAGCGCAATTATTTCAACCATTCGAAACGAGTAAGCCTAACGGGCTTGGCCTCGGACTAATCATAAGTCGATGTCTCGCCACTGCGCATGCCGGTCAAATCGATTACCTGCCTGGCCTCTCTCACGGTGCATCGTTTCAACTGCGTCTGCCCTTAACTCAGGCGAACTAGCGATGAGACGATCAACTGTTTACGTCGTGGACGATAATGCAGCCGTTCGCGATGCTCTGCTAACACTACTCGACAGTGTCGGCATAGAAGCTCTTGGTTTTGATTCTGGTGAGTGCTTCCTTGAACAACTCAATCCTGAGCGCGCTGGTTGCGCCCTTCTGGATGTGCGTATGCCCGGAATTTGCGGACTGGAACTGGCCAGGCAAATGCGAAAGCAAAAATCCGAGTTACCCATTGTATTCATTAGTGCGCACGGTGACGTACGGCTCGCGGTCGAGGCGATGCGGTTCGGTGCTGAGGATTTCATTGAGAAGCCGTTTCGCGACCAGGATATCATCGACCGGGTGCAACGCTGTATAGAACTTGATTGCCACCGACATGAAAGATTACGCGAATTGCATGAAGTGCGCCAACGTTTATATGCGCTGACCTCACGTGAACAACTGGTGCTTGAACGCATCGTACGCGGTGAGCCGAACAAAGAGGTTGCGGCGGCGTTGAACGTGAGTACGCGGACCATAGAGTCACATCGCGCGCATGTAATGAAAAAAATGCGGGCACCTTGTCTGGCAACACTGGTAAGCATGGTGACAACGGTACAAATGATCGAATTCGATTGATGACAAATGTCATAATCGCGCCGCTCATAGCAGGCATACTTTCGACTATGTCTGCTAATCGCATTAACGATGCAAGGCTTGCACTCTACCTCGTGGAGCCTAGCGCCGTCATCACCGAAGCTTTGGCGACCCTACTCGAAGACCGGGTAAGGTCGCTTGACTGTTTTCCCAGCGGAGAATCGTTGCTCAGTGAGGGTTTGATCCTCGCGCCGCGTCGCATTTTGATAACCGAGCTGAATCTACCAGGCATGAACGGCATTGATTTGATGTTAGCGCTGGAGCGTCAGCATTTGTCGACACCTACAATCATTATGACTCTCGGAGCGAACGTTAGCACCGCCGTGCAGGCCATTCGCCAAGGAGCGGTGGATTTCGTCGAAAAGCCGTGTATTGCAGTTGAGCTACTCGCCAGTTTGTGTCGAATAGAAGCAACGTTGCGTTGAATATAAAAATGACTGCAACGCAAACGCATCTGCGTAGTATCCGCAAAATAATAGGTAGTTCTGCGAGTTGTGACAGCGAAGAGCTCTATGTAACATGGAATATCACTTGTGATTTAGGGGACGAGGTTGTTGGATGCCAGCTGCTGTTGAACAAATGGATTTTCCGGTAAGAATCGGTCAATCACACCTTGTGACGACTCGTGAAGAGCGTCCTATAGGCAAGCACCCATTATCTCTTGCTGCAATGTTTGGACGATGCAAATGGTTGCCGCGTGGAAGACATTTGTTTCTTGCAGGTGATCCTTTTCACCACGTGCATATGGTTGTCAATGGTTCGTTTAAAGTCTATGCGACCTCACTTGATGGTGAAGAACAAGTACTCGGTTTCTTTCTGCCGGGGGATACGCTCGGGCTGGAAGCAGCAATCAGTCAAACTCACCACTACTCAGCTGTCGCTCTCGAAGATGCTAATGTCAGCGAACTCTCACTGGTGCGGTTACAGGGTGAGCTGGGCAACGTAAAGGATCAGGATCGGCAAGAGCTATTACAGCATCTGTGTTTTGAGACCATTGCGAATAATTACATCGCGTTGCGTAGCCGCAGCACCAAGTTTGCCGAGCAGCGTCTGAGCAGTTTCCTCCTTGGTTTATGGGACAGGCATGATGCAGCGACTCAGGCTGGTGGCGAGCTGTCGCTGACGATGTCACGTCAGGATATCGGTGATTATCTTGGGCTTGCCTTGGGCACGATAAGCCGGACGTTTGCACAACTGGAACAGCAGATGCTATTAAAAGTGCGATGTCGTTCTGTGCAGATGCTAGACCTCGATTCTCTGCGACGGCTCGCTTGCAGTACACAAAAATTGCCTGTAGATCATGTCTGAACAGACTGGCTACACATTGCATACGAAAATTTCATTGCAAGACTACGAACACAAATGTTCAAAGTCTCCATCCACCGGAGGAGAAACAAGTCATGACAGTTGAGTCCCCATTCATCTCTGAAGCCAAGCCCCGCCGTGCCTTGGTCAATGAGGCTGAATACAAATCAATGTACGAGGCATCAATCACTGATCCAGAATCTTTCTGGGCTGAGCAAGGCAAGCGCCTTGCCTGGACAACGCCTTATTCCAGGGCCAAAAACACAAGCTTCGATTATCCAGATGTCTCGATTCGCTGGTTTGAGGATGGTGAGCTGAACGTCAGTGTCAATTGTATCGACCGACATCTGGCTGCACGAGCCGATCAGACGGCGATTATCTGGGAGGGTGATGACCCTTCAACACACAAGAATATAACTTACTCACAATTACATGAAGCGGTGTGTCGGTTGGCCAATGTATACAAGTCACTCGGTATCAGTAAGGGGGATCGTGTGGTGCTGTATCTTCCAATGATTCCAGAGGCAGCCTATGCCATGCTGGCCTGTGCCCGAATTGGCGCGGTTCATTCGATCGTGTTTGGTGGATTCAGTGCCGATGCACTTGCTGATCGCATCGAAGGATCGCAAGCTACCGTAATCGTCACAGCAAATGAGGGTTTGCGCGGCGGGCGGGGCGTACCTTTAAAAGCCAACGTGGATGCTGCGTTAGCCAAGGTGGGGCACGAAGTCAAGACGGTGGTGGTCCAGCATACCGATGCTGAGGTGCCCATGCGTCAGGATCTCGACTACTGGTACCATGAGCAGTGCAAACAGGCGTCGCCGGTGTGTGAGGCGGTAGCAGTTAACGCCGAAGACCCTCTCTTTATATTGTATACCTCTGGCTCAACCGGGCAACCCAAAGGGGTGGTGCACACCTCCGGCGGTTATCTGGTGTACGCATCAATGACACACGAGTATGTGTTTGATTATCACGATGGGGATATTTATTGGTGCACGGCAGATGTTGGTTGGGTGACTGGGCATAGTTATATTGTCTATGGGCCACTAGCCAATGGTGCTACCACACTGATGTTTGAAGGTGTACCCACTTACCCGACACCTGCGCGATTCTGGCAAGTCTGTGAAAAACACAAGGTCAACATTTTCTACACAGCACCTACAGCTATTCGGGCCTTGATGGGAGCCGGTAAAGAGCATGTTGAAGGTAGTGACCTATCGAGTCTCAAAGTGCTCGGATCGGTGGGCGAACCTATAAATCCGGAGGCCTGGCACTGGTACAACGAAGTGGTTGGCCAGCGACGCTGCCCCATTGTGGATACATTTTGGCAAACCGAGACCGGCGGTGTGCTGATATCACCGCTGCCAGGCGCTACTACCACCAAACCCGGTTCAGCAACATTGCCATTTTTCGGTGTTCAACCCGCTATTTTAGATAATGAGGGCAATGAGATCACCAGTACAGTCGCTGAAGGTGTGTTATGCATGAAAGACAGCTGGCCAGGGCAAATGCGAACAGTGTACGGTGATCATAAACGGTTTGTTTCAACTTACTTCGAAACCTTCAAGGGCTACTATTTTACCGGCGACGGCTGTCGGCGTGATGCTGACGGTTATTACTGGATAACCGGTCGTGTGGATGACGTCATTAACGTCTCCGGACATCGCATGGGTACCGCCGAAGTTGAATCAGCGCTCGTCGCACACGACGCAGTTGCAGAGGCAGCGGTCGTTGGTTATCCGCATGACATCAAGGGTCAGGGAATCTACGCTTACGTCACGTTGATGGATGGCGTTGAGCCCACAGATGCGCTGCGCAAGGAATTGGTGATCTGGGTACGCAAGGAAATCGGACCCATTGCTGCGCCGGATGTTATCCAGTGGTCACCAGGGCTTCCTAAAACACGATCAGGAAAAATCATGCGACGCATATTACGGAAAATTGCTGAAAATGATTATGGCTCTCTGGGTGACACGTCCACCCTGGCTGATCCAGAGGTTGTCAACAATCTGATAAAAAATCGCGCTGACGCGTGACACAGGATATTCAGCGCATCTACTTTTTTTTGGCTGTTCGCTACATCAGCCTGATTCGTACTCTTCCAGTTTACTAAATTGCCTCTCACCTCAAGGAGTTTGTATTCATGTCAGAAACCCAATCCACCAACGACTATTGGGCGGCCAATATTCGGCTGGTCAAAGTCTCATTAGTCATATGGGCCTTGGTCTCTTTCGGCTTCGGCATTCTTTTTCGTCCATTGCTCAAAGGCATAACAATTGGAGGAACCGATCTTGGTTTCTGGTTTGCGCAGCAAGGCTCTATTCTGGTGTTTATTGCCATTATCTTCTTTTATGCCTGGCGAATGAACGCATTGGATAAAAAATTCGGCGTTGAAGAGGAATAGTACAAACCCATGGAACAATATTCACTCAATATACTATTCGTTGGCGCTACCTTCCTGCTTTATGTCGGTATTGCTATTTGGGCGCGAGCAGGCTCGACAGCAGAATTTTATGCCGCTAGCCGAGGGGTTCATCCGGTTGTTAACGGTATGGCCACGGCTGCCGACTGGATGTCAGCAGCTTCATTTATCTCAATGGCGGGTCTTATCGCCTTTACTGGCTACGATAATTCATCGTTTCTGATGGGTTGGACTGGCGGCTATGTGCTGTTGGCGTTGTTACTGGCACCGTATCTTCGTAAGTTTGGAAAATTCACGGTACCTGAATTCATCGGTGACCGGTTCTACAGTGGCACCGCCAGAATGGTTGCCGTTGCCTGTTTGATTGTTGCATCGGTTACGTATGTTATCGGTCAGATGACAGGGGTAGGTGTTGCATTTTCGCGTTTTCTGGAAGTAGACAATTCTACCGGCCTGTTTATCGGTGCTGCTATCGTGTTTTTCTATGCGGTTTTGGGCGGTATGAAGGGTGTTACCTACACACAGGTTGCTCAGTACTGCGTACTGATACTGGCTTATACGGTTCCTGCCATATTTATCTCATTGCAATTGACGGGTGTTGCCTTACCGCCGATCGGTCTGTTTTCAGATCATGTTGCCTCAGGTTTGCCACTGCTGACGAAACTTGATCAGGTAGTAACAGAGCTAGGTTTTAATTCCTATACCGAACATCACAGCAACACGCTCAACATGGTGTTGTTCACCTTGTCGCTCATGATTGGTACTGCCGGCTTGCCCCACGTCATTATTCGTTTCTTTACGGTACCAAAGGTAGCTGATGCACGTTGGTCGGCAGGTTGGGCGTTGGTGTTTATTGCGCTGCTCTACCTGACAGCCCCAGCCGTTGGCGCAATGGCCCGTATGAATCTTATGGATACTATCTATCCGGGCGGTGCTCAGTCAGAGTCATTGCAATATGAAGACAGACCGGACTGGATGAAAAACTGGGAAATCACCGGCTTGCTGAAATTCGAGGACAAGAACGATGACGGTCGTATTCAGCTGTATAACGATAGCTCAGAAAGCTTTGCAGCAACAGCAGAAGCTGCAGGGTGGCAGGGATCTGAACTGACTGTCAATCGTGATATCCTGGTTCTGGCGAATCCGGAGATTGCGAACCTTCCAGGCTGGGTCATCGCACTTGTAGCAGCCGGTGGCCTTGCTGCGGCGCTTTCAACCGCGGCAGGTTTACTCTTGGCGATATCGGGGGCAATCAGCCATGATGTTGTGAAGGGAACGTTAGCCCCGAATATATCGGAAAAAGGGGAGCTGATGACCGCCCGAATTGCCATGGCGGTCGCGATAGCCGTGGCAACATGGCTAGGATTGAATCCGCCGGGATTTGCCGCGCAAACTGTTGCGCTGGCATTTGGTCTTGCGGCCGCTTCAATATTCCCGGCATTGATGATGGGCATCTTCTCGAAAACGATCAACGATAAAGGTGCTGTTCTGGGTATGTTGAGTGGTTTGATCTTTACCCTCATTTATATTTTCGTATACAAAGGCTGGTTTTTCGTTCCCGGTACGAATCAGTTGGCCGACACACCTGACAACTGGGTGTTTGGGATCTCTCCACTGTCAATAGGTGCTGTTGGCGCTATGCTCAATTTTGCGGTAGCAACGATGGTCTCTCGCGTGACAGCGCCTCCGCCTATAGAGATACAGGAACTGGTTGAGAGCATTCGAGTACCACGTGGTTCTGGTGCTGCAGTAGATCACTAGTGAGCTGCTGATTCCACGTGCCAGACAAGCACGTGGAATCAGCTGCACCTACTGGCGTAACAACGTTTCCAAATTCACCAGCGACCCAATCGATTTCAACAAAACCTAACTTGGATATCTAGGAATGCAGCATAGACCAACAACCATTAACAGGCGAAAGAACTGGCAACTGTTCGACACGAACAAAAACAAGTGTCTTACGCTTAACGATATACGCAAGATGATCGTCGCTGGCAGAGACCTTCGGTTTGTTAACGAACAGTCGGGTGACGAAATAACTGTAGCATCGTTGTTACACATAATCACTGAGAAGGAGCAGTTCATGCTTCCGGGTGATGTTTTGATCGCCTAGTGGGGCTGAAATATTTATCCGAATGCCAGAGTGCGACACTACTCAGGGGTGGCGTTTTCAACGTCATTAACAATTAGTTGATTGAGATTTGAAATGAACGCAATCATTCAAGAGCTAAAGTATCGGCGCGTTCAAGCCCGTTTGGGCGGTGGACAATCGCGTATTGACAAGCAGCACGCGAAGGGCAAATTAACAGCTCGAGAACGCCTGGACGTCTTGCTGGATGAGCAATCGTTTGAAGAATATGACATGTACAAGACACATCGCTGTACCGATTTCGGTATGGCTGATGAACGGCCACCGGGTGATGGTGTAGTCACAGGTTGGGGAACCATTAATGGCCGCCCTGTTTACGTATTTTCTCAGGATTTCACTGTTTTTGGTGGCTCACTGTCTGAAACCCATGCAGAGAAGATCTGCAAAGTCATGGATCTGGCCGTACAAAACGGTGTCCCTGTCATTGGTCTTAATGACTCCGGCGGAGCTCGAATTCAGGAAGGCGTAGCTTCGTTGGGTGGTTATGCAGAAGTTTTCTATCGTAATGTTCAAGCTTCAGGTGTCATTCCACAGATTTCAGTCATCATGGGGCCGTGTGCAGGCGGTGCGGTCTACTCTCCGGCCATGACTGACTTTATCTTCATGGTTAAAGACAGCAGCCACATGTTTGTAACTGGCCCCGACGTCGTCAAGACGGTAACAAACGAGGTAGTTACTGCTGAGGAACTGGGCGGTGCAGGCACACATACCAAAACTTCATCAGTGGCTGACGGCGCATTTGACAACGACATTGATACATTACTTGAGATTCGCCGACTGTTCGATTTTCTTCCTCAATCCAGCCGTGTTGCATCTCCCGTCTATGACACGTCCGATCCATTTGATCGACTCGAACCCGCATTGGACACACTGATTCCAGATGATGCGAGCAAAGCCTATGATATGCATGAGGCTATTGAGAGCATTGCCGATGATGGCGATTTTTTTGAACTACAGGCCGATTATGCTGGCAATATCCTGTGTGGTTTTATTCGTATCAACGGACAGAGTATTGGTGTCGTTGCAAACCAGCCTATGGTGCTTGCCGGTTGTCTGGATATTGGCAGTGCGCGTAAGGCGGCCCGCTTTGTCCGTTTCTGCGATGCATTCAATATTCCGTTGTTGACGCTGGTCGATGTCCCAGGGTTCCTGCCAGGTACTGCGCAAGAGTACGGTGGCATCATCAAGCATGGTGCCAAATTGTTGTTCGCCTACGCTGAAGCGACGGTACCAAAAGTCACTGTCATATTAAGGAAAGCCTATGGCGGAGCGTACGATGTCATGGCATCTAAACACATCAAGGCCGATGTCAATTATGCCTGGCCAAGTGCCGAGATCGCGGTCATGGGCGCTAGAGGTGCCACTGAAATTCTTTACCGAAACGAATTGGACGATGCCGAAAAAATAGCTCAAAGAACAAGAGAATACGAAGAGCAATTTGCCAATCCTTTCGTCGCGGCTCAGCGCGGATTCATCGATGAGGTCATCCAGCCTCATTCAACACGTCGCCGAGTAGGCCGAGCCTTCGAGTTATTGAAGAGTAAATCTGTCACGCGTCCGACAAGAAAACACGACAACATTCCGTTGTGAAACAAAAGTCTATGTTCACGAAAATACTCGTTGCCAATCGCGGCGAAATTGCCTGCCGTGTGTTTGCCAGTGCTCGTCGCATGGGCATCAAGACGGTTGCCATCTATTCGGAAGTCGATGTAGAAGCTGTGCATGTGAAAGCGGCCGATGTGGCCATTAGCATCGGAGGTAAAACAGCTGCCGAAAGTTATCTGCTAATTGATAAGGTTATTGATGCGTGCCGCCAGAGTGGGGCGGATGCCGTACATCCAGGCTACGGTTTTCTTTCGGAGAATGCTGAATTCTCCAGGCGCCTGTTACAGGAGGGCATCACGTTCATAGGCCCGTCTGAGAGCGCTATATTGTCCATGGGCGACAAAATTACTTCCAAAAAGCTCTCCTCAGAGGCTGGTGTCAATATCGTGCCCGGATACATGGGCATTATCGAAAATGCTGAACATTGCATACGAATAGCTGCCGACATTGGGTATCCAGTAATGATAAAGGCCAGTGCTGGCGGTGGCGGCAAGGGTATGAGAATAGCCTGGAGTGATGCCGAGGCTGGGGAAGGCTTTGAGCGGTCTCGATCAGAGGCCCAGTCGTCGTTTGGTGACGATAGAATATTTGTAGAGAAGTTCATTACACAGCCTCGCCACATCGAAATACAAGTGCTGGCTGACAATCACGGCAACTGTATCTATCTCGGCGAACGCGAATGTTCGATCCAACGTCGCAATCAGAAAGTGGTGGAAGAAGCACCGTCACCCTTTCTGGATGAGGGCACTCGCCGTGCTATGGGCGAACAGGCTGTGGCATTGGCTCAAGCGGTTGATTACACTAGCGCCGGTACCGTTGAATTCATCGTGGACAGCCAGAAGCAATTTTATTTTCTGGAAATGAACACTCGCCTGCAGGTCGAACACCCCGTCACAGAACTGATCACAGGAGTGGATCTGGTCGAGCAGATGATAAGGATTGCTGCTGACGAGAAGCTCTCTGTGTCACAAGCTGATGTCAAGCTTACGGGATGGGCGATAGAGAGTCGGCTTTATGCCGAAGATCCCAAACGCAACTTTCTACCGTCTATCGGTCGCCTGAGTCGCTATCGCCCTCCGCAAACACAGGCTACAAAAGATCACGTGGTCAGAAATGACACTGGAGTTGAAGAGGGTGGTGAGATCTCAGTGTATTACGACCCGATGATCGCCAAGCTCTGCACTTGGTCACTGACACGGGAAGCGGCCATTGATGATATGTCTCGCGCACTGGATCAATTTGATTTGCAGGGTGTGGGTAACAATCTGCAGTTCCTGTCGGCAATCATGAAGCACCACCGGTTTCGCTCTGGAGAGATCAGCACCGCATTTATTGAAGAAGAATACCCGGATGGATTTGTCGATACTGATCCACCTTCAGAAACACTTCGGCTATTCGCCGTAGCGGCTTCGGTTCTTTCCCATTTGTCTCAGCGTTCCTTGAAATCAGATAGTGATTCGAATGTTCTACGCGGGATTTCAAACGCCGTATCGCATGACGATGTCGTATTCATTGGCAAGGAGCAAACCCTGCTGAATGTTTGTGCTGATAAGTCCCGCTACTTGCTGACTCATGACTCGGGCTATGAATATGTTGTCACAACTGACTGGCGAGCTGGGCAAGCTATTGCGACGCTGTGCATTAACGAAAAAGACTATGATTTCAAAACAAGACGCCTGGTGGCAGCACGGAGCCTTGAACATGGTGGATATCTGGTAAAGGCGCAGGTACTAAGTCCTGCCAAGGCGGCCCTCGTGTCACTAATGCCTGTGAAGAAACCAGCCGACCTGTCGCAGTACCTGTTATGCCCTATGCCTGGGCTAGTCAGTTCCGTGCTGGTCAAAGCAGGGGATACTGTTGAACCCGGACAGCCACTCGCTATCGTTGAAGCGATGAAGATGGAAAACCTGCTGGTTGCTGAAAAGAGCTGTGTGGTGTCTCGAATTCCCGTTTCGACAGGTGATAGCCTTCAAGTGGATGAAATTATCATGGAGTTCGAAAAATGAATTCAGTGGATGATAAGTGGGTTGAGATCGCAAAGCGTGAACTGAAGGATCGTCCACTGGAATCCATCAATACCGATACACCTGAAGGCATCACTGTAAGACCGTTGTATACAGCTCAGGATTGTTCAGCTGATGTTGCGGACGCACTGCCTGGGATTGAGCCTTTTGCGCGAGGCGTGCGCGGTACGATGTATACCGGCAGACCATGGACTATTCGCCAATACGCAGGCTTTTCTACTGCGAAGGAGTCCAATGCGTTTTATCGTAAAAATCTGGCAGCAGGCCAAAAGGGACTTTCAGTCGCGTTTGATCTGGCCACGCACCGAGGCTATGACAGTGATCACGAGCGTGTCGTTGGTGATGTGGGCAAGGCAGGTGTCGCCATTGACAGCGTGGAGGATATGAAAATTCTGTTTGATGGTATTCCGCTTGATCAGATGTCAGTGTCAATGACCATGAACGGCGCCGTGTTGCCCGTGCTTGCTATGTACATCGTTGCTGGCGAAGAGCAAGGGGTCGACCGTGCAACACTAAGCGGCACCGTACAAAATGATGTACTTAAGGAATTCATGGTTCGCAACACATACATCTATCCGCCAGAGCCATCGATGCGGATCGTGGCTGATATCATCGAGTACACTTCGCTGGAGATGCCCCGCTTCAATTCGATATCCATATCGGGCTATCACATGCAGGAAGCGGGTGCGAACCTGGCTCAAGAGTTGGCTTACACATTAGCCGATGGTATGGAGTATGTCCGGGCCGCACAATCAAAGGGACTCGATATCGATGCATTTGCTGGTCGTCTATCCTTTTTCTTTTGTATTGGTATGGACTTCTTTATGGAAGTTGCCAAATTGCGAGCCGCTCGGCAACTGTGGTCACGAATTATGACTGAACTGGGCGCGCAAAAAGAAAGCTCGAAATCACTGCGTACCCATTGTCAGACATCGGGTGTCTCATTGACCGAACAAGACCCGTACAACAATGTCGTTCGAACCGCATACGAGGCTCTGGCAGCGGTACTTGGTGGTACTCAGTCACTGCATACCAATTCCTTTGACGAAGCTATTGCACTGCCAACCGAGGCGTCTGCCCGGATTGCCCGCAATACCCAGCTTATTTTGCAACATGAGACCGGCGTCACTCGGACTGTTGATCCGTTAGGTGGATCGTACTATGTGGAATCTCTGACTACTGAACTGATGGATAAGGCCTGGGCCATGATCGAGGAAATTGAAACCCACGGTGGTATGACAAAGGCTTTGCTCGATGGCCTGCCAAAGCGTCGAATCGAGGAGGCAGCTACAGCCAGACAGGCACGTATCGATAAGGGCGAGGATGTTATTGTTGGCGTCAATCGATATCGGCATGAAGATGAGGGTGAAGTTGAGGTACATAGGGTAGACAATACCGTCGTACGAAAACAGCAGCTTGTTCGGCTCAAGAGCGTCAAACAAGAGCGAAACGATCATTCATGTCGTCTGACATTGCAACGACTGACTGATCTTGCTGCCAATCAATCCGGCAATTTGCTGGAGGCGGCAGTAGACGCCGCTCGACAGCGTGCCACGTTGGGAGAGATTTCTGATGCACTCGAGATCGTCTACGGTCGACATCGGGCGCAACCGGAAGTTGTGTCAGGTGTATACGATAAACAAAGTGAAACTGCGCCTGAATATGTCAATGTAAAACGTCGTGTGACGGAATTTGTGGATTCGCGAGGCAGAGCACCACATTTGCTAGTTGCCAAGATGGGTCAGGATGGACATGATCGAGGTGCCAAGGTGGTCGCCTCATCATTTGGGGATATCGGCTTCAGAGTCGGCATGTCGCAGCTATTTATGACACCGACTGAAGTTGCGGAATTGTGCGTAGAACAAAACGTTGATGTCGTCGGTGTTTCAAGTCTCGCTGGTGGGCACCTGACACTAATACCCCAACTCATTGCCTTGCTCGCCGACCGGGGACACCCGGATATTAAGGTTGTTTGTGGAGGAGTTATCCCCGAACAGGACTATCAAGCTCTGCGTGATGCTGGCGTAGCCGAAATATTCGGGCCAGGCACGAACGTGATCGATGCCGCTAATGCGGTTCTTGGACAAATTTTAGGTGAACGCAGAAATCGCTAATTGAGTTTACTTATAAAACGTTAGTTTCATTCCGGTATTTAATTTACATAAATAAGGAAGTGTAGACCATGAGCAGTCATCAGGAAGTGCTTCGTTATTCTCTGGAAAAACCAGAGCAATTCTGGGCTGAGCAGGCTGAGTGTATTGAATGGTATCGGCCGTGGGACAAAGTGCTTGATCGAACAGAGGCTCCGCTGTATCGCTGGTTCGCAGGTGGCATGCTCAATACGTGTTACAACGCCTTGGATGTTCACGTTGAACGGGGAAGAGGAGAACAAGCTGCACTAATCTACGACAGCCCTGTCACCGATACTGGAAAGACCTATAGCTATAAAGAGTTGCGTGACGCAGTTGCCAAACTTGCCGGTGCGATGCAAGCACACGGTGTAGTTCATGGTGATCGCGTGATCATTTACATGCCAATGATTCCCGAGGCTGTGATGGCCATGTTAGCTTGCGCACGGTTGGGAGCTATCCATTCGGTGGTGTTCGGAGGCTTTGCGGCCAATGAGTTGGCAGTGCGCATTGATGATGCGAAACCAAAGATGGTTCTCAGCGCCTCTTGCGGCATTGAAGGTAGTCGGGTAATCCCATACAAACCTTTGCTGGACTCAGCTATAGAAGCATCTACACACAAGCCGACACATTGTTACGTGTTGCAGCGCAATCAGCAGATTGCTCCTCTAGTCGAAGGACGTGATTATGATTGGAACGATGTTGTCGATTCTGCTGTACCGTCTGACTGTACACCAGTAGCTGCCACTGATCCTCTATATATTCTCTATACATCAGGCACTACGGGGCAACCCAAAGGCGTAGTTCGTGATAACGGCGGGCATGCGGTAGCGCTCAAGTGGAGTATGAGCAATAT
>Ga0114953_1000417_pt1 | contig 31270 bp, 24 predicted proteins | sample SidtaG_FD_87298 | JGI IMG/M metagenome (GOLD analysis project Ga0114953, IMG submission 87298) | Marine algal microbial communities from Sidmouth, United Kingdom - Sidmouth_Male2 metaG | ecosystem: Host-associated > Algae > Red algae > Unclassified | place: Sidmouth, United Kingdom | collected...
CTAGAACGTAGCACGCCCGTCCTCGGTCGTAGCTTTCTGGGGCTATTACCGGGACGGTCATGCCACGGGGTTACAGCCCAGACTACGCCTAGCTTTGTTGCTCGTGGGTTGTGAATGTGATCCACACCCTCCCTTAAACTTCCGGTCGGGATCGGCGCATTCCGACGATCATCATCCCAGTCAGAAGCAGCAGTGCGCGGCTGGGCTCAGGAATGTGAGAAATTCGAATCGCAGAACTAAAATCAATGACACTAGGATTCAAAGTCGGAGCTTCGGTAGGAGTAAAAGTCGACTGATCAATCGGACTTAGCACCCAAGCATCAAACGACCCATTGCTAACCTGACGTGTGGCGAAGCCGTCGTTGGCCAAGACAAAACTTCCCGAGCCATAACTACCCGGCATCCCCATACCGAGGGCGTTTGATCCAGTGCCGCCAGCGACGTAGTAAGCCCAGCTTGGGTTGTAGTCAGTCCCCTGAGCGTGCAGCGTACCGCCGATCGTAAAGCTCTCAACGAAAGGAGACCCGAAGAAATCAATGTACCCGACAGCGTCGCTAGAGTTCCCCGCGGTCGAATACGGATACGTTCCAGCAAAAGCATCGGTGTAGTTACCGCCTGGGGTGCCAACACCAAAAATGCAGGTTAAAAGATCAACCCCAGTGATGTTCGCAGGATCCGCGAAATCGGTCGTATTATAAATTACTTCATACAGCGCCTGGGCACTCGTTCCACCAGCACCATCAGGCACCTCGATCGAAACATAAGATGTCCAAATGGCGGCGTGAATGCTCGATGCCGTGAACACGGCGAGCCCAACTGTGGCAGTAACTGTTTTTTTCATGCTTCTCGTTCCTCTTTTTGCGGAGGGTGGGAGCTGTCGGCAGGGCAAGTGTTCTGACTCCCGGCATAAAACCTCGCCCTCGCCTTCACCCCAGATTCGAGATTGGCACTTTGAGGGTCTGTAGCCGGTTACAGCAGCGCAAACTGTTTCGGATTCTCACCGAATTCTATGCATCCGCCGACGCTGGCGCTACTTAGATGGCATTCGGCAAGCTGGCAACGGATTCTTTCGCTATCGCTTTAAGAGCTCGCGAGTACTTTCACTCTTACTACTTCTTCTTGGTCTTGGCAGATTGGCACCGACCATTGAGAAAAGGGTCGTTTTTGTCTCCATTCGAGGCCTGACCTGTCGATCTGAGACCTCAAAACCACCAAAAATCTGCTCTCAACCCCAAGCTGCCTCTCCAGAGGAATCGACCTTAGAATACAAACCCCCGTTGACAGCGAGAAACGAGGGTGATTAACTCAGATCGTGCTCAAGCAAATTATAGGTCAACGTCCCGAGGATGACGACACCTCGGCCTCCAAACCATCAGCAGCCCCGGAATCTCGTCCGAAGCCTGCGGCATCGGTAGCCGAGTCTCTTGGACTTGGGTCAAAACAAAACAAACCTAGCCCGGCACCACAGTCTGTCGCGCCCTCTTCCAAACCAACCATGAGCGGGAAAAACGTCCTCTCCAACGATGTTGAGATCAAAGGAGACCTCAAGTTCTCCAATGACCTTATCATCGACGGAAAAATCGAAGGAAAAGTCATCTCTGACGGCACTCTCACCGTCGGCGAAAATGCAAACATCATCGGCTCGATCGAGACCAAAGCGGTCACGATCTTCGGTAAGGTGAATGGCAATGTCACGGTCACCGACCGATGCGAACTGAAAGCCAATGCTGTCCTTGAGGGCGACATTGCAGCTGGAACTCTTTCTATTGAAGAAGGCGCGACCTTTATGGGTCAGTCGTCGGTCGGTCGGAAAGCGGTTGCCGCTGCGAAGCCTTCTGGCTCTTCTTCCCCAAGTAGTAGCGGTGGCGGTGGCGGAGACTCAAAAGGTTCCTGACCTGCTGACCTGCCCGGGCCGATCGCTCAACAAGATTTCGCCTGATTCAGGCATTGGAGACCGGGCCGTCGCCCGGTCTCTTCGTATTCCGAACTCTCAGCCTTCACCCAAATTTTGGCAATCAAGAAATCCGCTTCTGGCTCCCGTCCCCTCCAAAGAGGTGGCCACGGAATAGTCTGTCCCCACTGCGAGGCCGTCCAGTCGGAGCCGAAAGATGTCATTTCGACCTTCTGCCGGAGTTGCAACCAGCACATCAGCGTCGTTCGCGCCACCGATCGAAAGAGAGGCCTCCTTAAGTTTGGGAAGCGCCGTGGCTCTGTCACCGGTCAGAACTACGAAGAAGTTGCACGTGATCTGCACATGAGAGCCACCGGACAAGCTCCGGGATCGCTCTCAGTCTTAACACCAGAAACCGATCAAAAGACTCCAGCTCCCAAGCCCCCTCATCTGGAAGAGCAAACGTTCAAGGAGAAGGTGATGGCGGCAGTCGCCAAACGCCGATCAGCTTCATCCCGTAATGAACCACGCTCGGTTAGCTGCATTTCGTGCTCGCGAACCCACACCGTTCCGGGAATTGCTCAATCGACCCTATGCCCCGGATGCGGCACCTCGATCGTTCTCCGCGATTTCGACATCCAGCGTCCTTGCAGCCTGCCAATCGAAACTCGTGGCAATGTCGTTGTCGGTCGAGCAGGTTCGGCAAACAGCGTTCAGTTGTCCTGCCATAACCTCGACGTCGAAGGAGGAAAAATTGCTGGCAAGATTCGCTGCTCTGGTGATTTCAACTTTGAAGGCAACTCGCACGTCACCGGTGGAATCACCTGCCGCCACCTCCACGTTCAACTCAACTCCGACCTCAGAAGCATTCATCCAATCGTTGCTGCCAGCGTCTATGCGGAAGGAACGATCGCCGCCGATATCCAATGTTCTGGGACGATCGTCATTGGGCCAAAGGGATTGCTCAGAGGAGATGTTCTGGCGCGCTCCGTTCAGATCACTCCCGGTGGGTCGCTTGAAGGCTCAACCCAAATCGTCAATCCATCGCACCTTCCCAAAGGCTCGAAGCCAACTCTGCCCCCAGCACTGTTAGCAGAGAGAGGTGAGGAAGTTCCCAATGAGGAGCTGGCTGTCGCCCTTCCACCAGAGCCAAAAAAGGGCAGCTCAATTGCTCCCCTACCCAGTTCATCGGATTCGGCCAAGCAAGAATCGTCACCGTAAAGAAGCCACTCACTCTCGCGACTGCTCAAACATCCATGGAAAGACCTTCTCGCCTTTCGCGAGTTTCCGATGAATCTGGTTGTGAGTCGCTTCCGGGTAACCGGTGAAGCGCGTCACTTTTCCAACAGCCTGATAGGCCATCGCGACCTCTTCTGCCTTCTTCAAGTCGCGGTCACCTGAATAGACCAGCCACAATGGGGTGTCGGTGATTTCTGGCCACTTCGTATTCGCCTCGCCATCAAGCAAAGAGCGCGGCAGCGTAAAACTTGGGACGTGATTGAATGAGTGAGTCACAACCGCGTGCTCCCATCGAGTAACCGGAGATGTAAATCCGCTTTGTGTCGATCGCCTGCTGAGAGCGTCGACAAGGGCACTGTTACTGGCCGCCCATTTTTACGAACCGTCACGTCGGTCTCCGTAGCAGAGACAAAGGTTCCCTCGAAGCTGCGCCCGTCCGTCGCAGTCCACGGACGTTTCACCTCGTCGGCAGATGCCAGAGCACTGACGAGAACAAGGAAACTAAGAAAAAGCCGAATCATCTGCACAGAATGACTAAAAGAAGACGACCGAATGAGGTAAATGAATCTCTTTTATTTCGATCCTTCGCTCGGTAGATCAACTTCCACGACGAACTGGTAATTTCGCTGACCCCCGGTATCTTTACCAACTATGGCTAATATCGTCCTAGGAGTCACCGGATCGATTGCCGCCTACAAGGCTGCCGATATCGCCAGCCAGCTGACCAAGCTGGAGCACACGGTTCATGTCGTCATGACTCGTGATGCCTGCGAATTCATCACCCCCCTGACTCTCCAAGTAATCACCCGCCAGCCCGTTCTCGCTGATCTTTATGACGAGAAGGAAAGCTGGCGCCCCGGCCATATCGAACTCGCTGATCAAGCCGACCTCTTTCTCGTCGCGCCTGCGACTGCGAATGTCATCGCGCAGATGGCCAACGGCTTGGCTCCCGATCCGCTCACCGCTATCGCCCTCGCGACTCGTGCTCCAGTTTTAGTGGCCCCAGCGATGAACGGAAAAATGTGGGATCACCCCGCAACCCAGCATAATGTCGAAACCCTACTCGGTTTTGGCGAGCGCTATCATATCGTCGGACCGGATGAAGGCATGCTCGCCTGTGGCTACGAAGGTAAAGGCCGACTCATGCCTGTTGAAGACGTCGTCGATGCAGCAGTAAAACTGCTCGGATCTTGACGAGTTCGTAGGTGCGTAGGAGCTCAACCAGCACCCAAGTACGGCACGAACAGCCGAACCACTTGGATGATTCCGAGGACGAGGATGCCGGTGCAGATCCAGCCGACGATTCGGGTGCGCTCAGACACGACTTCATTGCCTAAGCGCATCGCTTTGTAGGCTAGCAAACCAAGCAACACTCCGGTGACAAAACCACCGCCGTGGGCCGCGTTGTCGATGAATGCCGCTCCTAAAACGCCGAGCAACGAGATCATGAACACTGATCGATAAAGACCAATTTGAAGACGTCGCGGGATCTGTTTTTTAAACCGATACGTATGAACGCAGAGGTATCCCAGCACTCCTAAAATCCCTCCAGAAGCGCCGACACCCGGCAGGCTATTCGGAACTAACAGGACGCTGGCAAGGGAACCTCCAACGATGCTTAAAAAGAATACGATGACAAGGCGGCTGGGATTCGACAAAACCAACACCAGTCTGCCCAGTGAGTAGAGTGCCAGCCCATTGAACAAAAAGTGCAAAATGTCCCCGTGAAGCAAACCAGCGGTCACCATGCGCCACCACTCACCAGCACGGACGTCTGCCTTTACCGTGCCAGCAAGTTCGACCGATTTGTAAATCCCAACCGAATACTGCATCCCTAAAAGAGCCAGTAAGACTCCGAGCATCACCCAAAGCCATGTCGCGTTCCGGGTATCGAGCCAGCGAAAGAAAAAATGCGCATTCACTCGCCGCCGGTTGCGCTCATCGACGCTCATCTGATCGGGGCGCTGAAAAAAATCTAGCAACCGATCGATGATTGGAAATATCCCAAACATCAGCGCGAACAACAGAACCGTGAGACTGCGGGTGGCAAAAAACAGGACAATGAAGACCCCGGTCTGAAACACCATGCCCCGCATCGAGCGAAGAATTTTAGCTCGATATTTCTTCAGATCGACCTGCTCCGTCGACGGCTCTGCGAGATGGGCTGGCACCCAGCGGTTACAGCCTGGCAAAAGAATCCGCCGGACATCCGGATCCTCCGTCAGAATTTTGCGCAGTTCCTCGATATCCTGACACGGAACAAAATCACCACGACGGAACGTTTTGCCACCTCGCTTAACTCGACGCGTGGCTTGGTAGCCGATCGAAGCCTCGCCATCAGGTGCCTCAGCGATATCCAACAATTCCCCATCAAGCCATGGAGCTGACCGGTCGAGAAATTGATCGAGCCATAGTCCGGTTTTGGTCGGGCTAGCTTCGGGTGATGGTGCGTCTTCGGAACTCACAATTTGGAGGAGACAGAGCTACACCCCCGACCGACAAGCGTCCAGTGGTGTCCGAAAAATCGAAAGCTTTGTGACCAGAGAAGGACACGCTGCGCTAGCCCGTGGATCTCAAGCCACTTGCGATCGCACTAACCGTCAGACGAAGCGGCGTGGGCAGCGGCTGAGGTCTTCCGTTCGCCCGCCACTCACGAATCAGTTCGAGCTGTAGTTCGTGAAGTTCAAACAACGGCTCTTCGCGAAGGGCCAAGGTGGCGGCGAATCGTGGTCGGCGCTCTTGGAGGCTTCCCGTAAGAAGTTTGTTCAACTGGTCTTCGGTCTCTTTGCGCTCAGCTTCAATCATGCCGAAAAGTCGGCCACGCAATACAGTGTCCGTGACGAGCGCGGCATAACTTTCCATCAGATCCTTACGCGCACTGACCAGGCTAGACTCGACTCCATAGAGCAAGCTTTTCACAAACGGACTCTGCGAACCGTGATCTTTAAGACGCTGATAGTCTTCAGGTCGCTCTTTCTCAAGCTTAGCCAAAGCCGACCCAACTCCATACCAACCCGTCAAATAGAACCGTGCCTGAGTCCAGCTGAAGACCCACGGGATCGCCCGCAGATCATCCAAACTCGCCGTTCCTGTCCGACGCGAAGGCCGCGAACCAATACTAATACACTCCAAGACATCAATTGGCGTCGCTTCGCGGTAAAAGGCGATGAACCCATCTGCTTCAAGCAGTTCACGGTAGGCAACTTGGCTAGCATCTGATAGGAAACGAAGGCTGTCCGAAAATTCAGAATCGATTTCATCGACTGTATCTGGAGAGGCTCCACGCACTTGAGATTCGGTAACCGCAGCGAGCATGATTTCGAGATTCTGGGTCGCCCCAGCAAGGTTGGCATACTTCTGGGCAATGGTCTCGCCCTGCTCGGTCATCCGGAATTTTCCACCTGAAGCGGCTAGAGGAATCGACCTGACGAATGCATTCATCGGACCTGCGCCACGGCTGACGCTGCCGCCACGTCCGTGAAAATATCCGATGGTTATACCACGATCTTTTGCCGCAACGGCAATCTTGTGTTCTGCCTCGCGAAGCCCCACCCGACTGGCGAGAATCCCGCCGTCTTTACAACTATCGCTGTAGCCGAGCATGACCTCTTGCTGAAGAGCTTTTCCCTCCTCAACACTTGCCTGAAGCGACCGCGAAACGGCTGGGTGATCCAGATAGGTGCCAACGATCTCAGCACCGCGCCCCAGATCATCGAGAGTCTCAAGAAGTGGCACGACGGGCAATGGACAAGTCGGAAGGGATGCCCCTTCGACACACAACCCAGCCTCGCGCGCGAACAAATGGACAAGGAGCAAATCCGAAACGTCTCGGGTCATGCTGACAATCAGCGAACCAAGGCCGCGTCTACCGTGGTTGCGATACTGCTCGGAAAGAACTCGGAAGCAGTCTCGGACGGCATTGGACTCCTCGCCGGTGCGGACGCTCTCGTGAAGAAGAGGTCGTGGCGAGGCCAACTCGGTAGTGAGAAATTCACGACGACGTTCCTCCGACCAATCCGGGTAGTTTTGCCCGTCTTCAACTCCGGCAGCTTCCAGAAGTTGAGCAGCTGCACGATCGTGGAAGGCGCTGTTCTGACGAATATCGAGCGAAGCCAAATGCATTCCGAACTGACCGAGTTTGTGGAGGAGCGGTGTGACATGCTCGTCGGCCACAAGCTCGCCACCGGCTGAGCGAAGAGCCTTGTCGAGAATCTCTAGATGCGCTCGGTAGCTGGCCGAATCTAGCGATCCGGCATGGAGTGCCGCCCGAACACAATAGGCGTAGGCACGATAAGGCTCTCCTGGGTTCCGGTCGATAATCGACGCGCCCTCGCTGCCAAGACTCGTGGCGAGTTCATCGAGGTCAGTCTTCAGAAATCCCCCTGGTTCTTCCCCTTCCCCCCCAAGAACTGCGGCAATCGAAAGCGCTCCGGCCGCACTCTCCAATCCTGAGCGATGGACTTTTACCGCCTGACGTCGAAGTTCTGCCAACGTCGAACGGGTGACATCGGCGGTGACAAAGGGATGACCATCGCGATCACCCCCGATCCACAATCCGAACCGCAACCTCGGTCCGCCACAGGATTCCAGAAGGTTGGCGTCGAGTCCGAGTTCTTCCCAGATTGCTGAGAGATGACGGCGAATCAGCTCTGACGCAGCAGGCATTGAGCAGCGAAGATAAAATAGCGCATTCCGAAGTTCACGCTCGACTGTTGGCTCCTTTAGATGCAGTTCGCCGGTCATCCACATGCCTTGCAATTCGGCCTTTAAACGCGTGTTGAGCAGTTTGCGCTCGAGATCGGTGTAGGCTGGGTTTTCGAGCCGAAGAAGAATCTGATAAACCGACAACTGGCGCTCTCGCATGCTGGGTCGTTTTGACTCCGTCGGGTGCGCGGTAAAAACTGGTTCGACTTCGACTTCGCCCATCCCCTTGGCGACCTGCTCGGGAGTGAATCCGTCCGCTAAGAGACCACTGACAATCGCTCCCCAAAGCCCTTTTTCTGCGGTGATTCCGTGCAGCTTCTCTCGCTCCCGGCGAGTCCGCATCGAAACCCGCTCTTCGACCAAATTAAGCAACTGAAAGGCCAGCGAGTAGAGGCGAACGAGATCGGCATGATCAGGCTCATTGGTGTCGGTTCGGGTGGCGCTCCATGGAACTGAATAAGCGAGATCTTCTTGGCCTTGGTCAATGAGAACCTCCCTGAGGACGCCCATCATCACCCCAAGTTCATCCTCTAGGGCAGCGAGACCTTTATCACACAGCTCGTTTTTTGTCGTCGTGGAATCCATTGTCGAGGCGCACTTATAGCCTGAACTTCGGATTTTGCACGTGAAGCCGAACGAGAACCTCAGGCAAATATGCCCAACTGCCTCAACGTCTTTAAGTAAGGCGATAGGTGGCCATTTCTTGTTCGGAAAGTAGCAGATCCATCGGCAGCATAATGCTGATTCGGTTTCTCAAAGCCCTCTGCCATATCGCGTGAAGGTGTGGTCAAGGCAGCCCGAATAGAGTTGGGTTGCTTTAGGGAAGTCTACCGTGGCATGACCGGGACGGTCGTTGCTCTCTGGGGCTATGACCGGGACGGTCATGCCACGGTTCAACGCGCCTTAGATCACTGATCGGCCGACGACTTCGAATTCAACCGATGGCAACGTTCGGGTCTCTATGGAGCCTGAACCTTTACTCGAATGAAGAGTTCGGTGAGATTGCCGGGTATCCCGTCCACGTTGTCGATGACGGCCTTGTTGAGGGTCGCCGACTGTGAAGTGGTCGTCGCTGTGTAGACCGAATCGGCAGTCCAGGTTTGGAGATCGGTAGACCAGAACACAGTATAATTCCGTCCGGGTACGGCGGGCCACGTGACTGTCACTGTGGTGGCGGTATTCTGCAGGTCGTCGATTTTGAGATACTCACCTGGGTCGGAAGGATCGGTGCCGGCAAGATATTCCTGAAGGTTGGTCAACCCGTTGGCACCGCCGTTGGCACCGCCGTCGGCGGCGCCGTCGGCGGCGCTGTTTTTGACTGCGGCACTGGCAATGCCGGGAGCGCGTCGGAAGAGTGATCTGGGCAAATTGCTCAGTTTTGAATAGCGGTGGCACGCAGTGCTCTGATCAAGTAGACCATCAGCACCACCGTAGCGACGAGCATGGAAGAGATGATGCTGGCGGCCACGATCTTCTCCGAATTCCCTCCGGCAACTGCCATCCAACTGACCGATGACCGCCAGATGAAGACGATCCCGAGGAAGGCTGCGACCCCGAGGGCAACCTTCGTCACCGGGCGGTATCCGCGTAGCGCGAGGGCACCGAAGGCGATGTTGAAGAGACCGAAGGTACCTCCGGACATGAGTGCCGTCTTGGCCTTCTCCGGGTTCGACAAATAGCCGGTGAGCCCAGCAAGGATGAGAAAAATTCCGTAGGCGAAAAGTGCAAGCGCGATAGGTTTCATAGTGGCGGCTCGGTCGATTGTTAGTCCAAAAATGCACGAAGCATATTTCGTTTTTCATGGTTCGCAAATGAGAGCTGTATCCTCGTGCTTGCAGCGTCTTCGCTACTACGATGACTCCTGCCCGCGATTACCCAGCGAGTCCTGTGCGGGAGTCTGATTGCTTGAAACTCCTGGGTTTGCAGAGGACTTTGTAGCGTGCTCTCTGAAGATCCGCCAGCGGCTGAATGCGGAAACGCTCCGGACCGCGACCCCCCGAAAAAAATGACCGCCACCGCAGCCGGCCTGGGTGGCCTTGCGCTCATAGTGGCCGTCGTATTGTGGGATGCCAACGCTCTTTGGAGTTGGGACGCCTTCCTCAAGTGGAAAAGCCAAATCGACTACCTACCGTTCTTCCTCGGGGTTGCGCTTCTTCCCCTACTCGGTTTCCCGAGCACCCCGCTATTCGTACTGGCTGGGGTGACCTTCCCTCCTCTCGCTGCTATCGGGGGAGTGGCGGCTTCAATCGCCTTGAATCTCTGCCTGAGTCACTGGTTAGCGAACCGATGGATGCGCGCCCCTGTGGAGCGAGGCATGAAGCGCTGGCGCATTTCCTGGCCCGAGCACGACTCCCACCAAGCCCTGCGGGCACTCGTCGTGCTTCGTCTCACGCCAGGGTTACCAGCTTTTCTCAAGAACTACGTGACGGCACTCCTTGACGTGCCCTTTCGGCTGTTTTTGGTGATCTCGTGGTTCATCACCTTCGTCTATGCGTTAGGCCTTATCGTCATGGGCGACTCGCTGGTGAACCAGAATCCGGTGGAAGCGGTCATCGGGGCGGCAATCCTCGCCGTTTCCTATTTCTTGATCAGGTTAGTCCAGCGCAGACTAGCTGGCTCCGGTCACAACGCGAATTGAGTGATCTGCCTGTAACCGCCTCCACAGGTGCCGCCGCCAAAGAACGAAACTCATGACGACCCCTTTCCTCGGACTAGCTGCGGCAGCACAACTGTGGAGCCTGCTTATCATCTCTGTTGAGTTGCTGGGCATCTTGGTGGCAGTGCACGCTCTGATGAACGTCCGAAGCGATCGCGGTACGACTGCGTGGTGTGTCGGCCTAGTCGCGATGCCCTTGATTGCGCTCCCCCTCTACGCCGTGTTTGGGCGTTCGAAATTCACCCGCTATCGGGAGATCATCTCTGAGGCGTTCGACGCTTCGCGAAGTCGATCGCACCCCTTGGCCGAGTCGGTGACACCCTACCAGGTCAAATTCGAAGAACCGCCGGAGAGCCCAGAAGCCCTTCTCGCAAAGCTATCTCCATTTTCATTCACACGCGGAAACCAGTTGGAATTACTCATCGATGGCGAAGCCACCTTTGCGGCGATATTCGGGGCGATCCGAGCGGCACAGCGCTACATTCTCGTCGAGTTTTTCATCATCCGCGACGATGAGTTGGGTCGGGAGCTTCGCGACTTGCTCGTCGAAAAAGCAGCAGATGGAGTCGAGGTTTACTTCCTCTACGACCGCATCGGCAGCAAAAAGCTTCCTACCGCGTATCTCCAAACACTGCAGCAGGCCGGTGTACAGACTGCGTCCTTTGGTCCACCCCGCAGGCGACTCGATTTCTTCCATCTGAATTTCCGCAATCATCGCAAAATCGTGGTGGTCGACGGGGCTACCGCTTTTGTCGGGGGACACAATGTTGGTGACGAATACATGGGCAGGAAACCAAAATTTGGAGCTTGGCGGGATACCCACGCCAGGGTCAGCGGACCCGCGGCGCAGGATTGCCAACGCGTCTTTCTCGAGAGCTGGTACTGGGCGACCCGCGAGCTACCCACGCTAGAGCACTTAGACACCCCGCCCGAGTATCGGTCGGATTGCAAGGCTCTGGTATTGGCGACGGGGCCAATCCGGGGTTCCGATGTGTGCAGCCTTGCCTACAAGGCGCTCATCAATTCCGCAAAACGTCGATGTTGGATCGCCAGCCCCTACTTCGTGCCCACGGCGTCGATCATGGACGTACTCCAATACGCCGCTCTGCGAGGTGTCGATGTGCGGATCCTACTTCCCGCAAAGCCCGATCACATGACGGTCTACCTAGCGAGTCACACCTACTTGGAATCGCTCGAAGCCTGGGACATCAAAGTCTACCGCTACGAGGCGGGCTTCCTCCATCAGAAGGTCATCTTGGTCGATGACGCCCTCGCTGGCGTCACGACCATCAATCTCGACCCGCGATCCTTTCACCTGAATTTCGAGATTGGACTCTTCTCGCCGGCGCGTGAGTTCGTCGATGGGGTTGCCGCGATGCTAGAATCAGATTTTGCCTCTTCCCGCCAGATCTCGGCGGGAGCCTATCGAAGTCGGCCGCTCCATTTCCGAGTCGCCGCTAACGTCGCCCGGCTGTTTTCGCCCGTGCTCTAGCGAACCTCAGCGAAATCGTCGCTCGCCGATGGACTCGATGAACCATCCGGATGGAGATCTTTTTCTAGTATTTGTCGATTCCAGTTGAGTGAACCCTATTACATGCTATTTATTTCATGTATTCAATTTCATCTATTCACATCTTGTTGGCCGTGCGACTGCGCAGGCCTTCCCCGCACCCATATCCATCACCAACCAGCAAGTCCACCCGTTACCCCCAACGATACCATGAAGACCCGTCGAATATCGCCCTGTAGTCCGTCAAAATTCACCTGCCTCGCCGTCGCCATCCTCCTCACAGCGCCAGTCGCAGCGATCGAAGAACCGCCCGCCACGCGCCCGATCGGTGCCCTAATCTTTGAAGATTCCTTCGAGCGTGAGAAACTGGGAGACCGCTGGCGGGTTCATGCTCGCTCCTTCACAATCGAGGACGGGTTGCTGGTGGCTGTGCAGCAAGCGGGCGCGAAGCAGAGCGCCGTCGGGGAAACCGATCTCAAGTTCGGAGACGCTTCCCTTCAATTTTCGTTCAAGTTTGAAGGAAGCCCCAAATTCAGTTTCATGGTTAAAGACCGCAATCACCCGAAGTCGCCGAATATCTGCCGACTTGAGATAACCCCAAAGGCGATCAAATTGCAGGATGACAAGTCGGTCGCGATGGCGGGCAAGTCTCTTGAAGCGCGGAAGGAAGCAGAAGAGAAAACGGTGAAGGTTGCAGCCGATCTGAAGGAAGGCACCTGGCACACCATCATTCTCGACATCGTTGGAGCCGTGATGAAGGTACGCCTTGATGGGAAGGAAATCGCCACCCTAGAGTCTCAGGGCATCGACCATAAAACAAAAACCGATATCGAGTTCTCCGTGACTGGGAGCGCAGTGCACTTCGACAACGTCAAGGCCTGGAAGGTGATTGCTGAGAAGTCGGAAGAGGTTAAAGAAGAGAAGGCACGGTAATGGGGGCAGCGGTCAACTAGCGAGTCCGATAGGATCTTCGACGACTTCACATCTAAGCTAGGCGGATGGAATTAGACATCACCTCCTTCTCCGCGCTCGCCGAAGCCCTAGGAATCGGGCTCCTAGTCGGTATCGAGCGGGAGCAGAGTGCGCATACAGCGACGGGCAAGGACGCCTCGGCTGGCGTTCGAACCTTTGCGTTAGCATCGCTGATTGGGGCGATCTGCATGATGACCGGGGGCGCGGGGCTGCTGGCCGTCGGGGTTGCGGCCGTCGCGATCGCTCGCGTTGCGTGGGTCACGAAAAATGGAGATCTAGCCATGGGACTCACCACAAGCCTTGCGCTTATCACGGTCGTGCTCTTGGGAGCGCTCGCAACCGAAACAGCCTTGTTAGCCGCCGCCATTGGGGTAATTACCGCGTCACTCCTTGCTGCGCGCGATGCCCTGCATGGCTTTAGTCGGAAGGTGCTCACGACGACAGAATTGCGAGACGGACTGATACTCGCCGCGTCGGTCCTTGTTATCTTGCCAGTTCTGCCAGAACTCAACCTCGGCCCCGGCGGCGCGCTCAACCCACGAGATCTTTTTGTGATTATGGTGCTCGTCATGTCGATCGGTGCAGCGGGGCACATCGCCACGCGTCTCGTCGGCGCTCGTCTGGGCTTGCCTGTAAGCGGCTTTCTATCTGGTTTCGTGTCGAGCACTGCCACGATTGCTGCCCTGCGCCAACGTGCGGAGGAAAGGCCAGACGATGCCAAGAGTGCCACTGCAGGGGCTACGCTTTCCTCAGTATCTTCGCTCATTCAGCTCGGAATAATCTTGCTAATGCTGAGCCCTGCCATGTTTGTCAGCGGGTTACCAGTGCTACTCGGAGCAGGCTTGGCGGCCGCACTCTATGGCGCGGCGATCTTTATCCTAAGCCAGCGCGGCAAGGCTAAACCCGAAGTTCTCGAGCTGCCATCCCAGGTATTCTCCATCAAGAGCGCACTCAAGTTTGCCCTCATAGTGGGAATAACGATGTTGGTTTCCGCGACTCTAAACGACTATTTCGGGAACGGAGCTATCCTTTTGACTGTGGCGCTCGCCGGTCTGGTGAGCACTAACTCTGCGACTGTCGCCTTGGCCTCACTTGTCGCGGCTGGACAGATTCCAGCAAGTGACGGCGCATTGCCCCTGGCCGCTGCGCTCAGTGCGAACACGGTCGTCCGGATCTGGATCGCGCTGCGCAGCAGGCAACCCTATTTCGCTCGGCCGGTGTTTGTTGGACTTTTGCTCCAGCTCGTTGCCCTTTGGGTGGCTTGGTGGCTTGGCGGAATCGCTGAGACGTTTCTATAGCTACTTCACTAAACGCAAATATAAGAGCGTTGGCGAGCCTTTGAACACCGTGATCACATACCCATCGCCATCGATGAGAACCGAACTCGGCAACGGCGTGTCACCGAAGTTCGCTTTCAACGATGCCTCCATCTCCTCACGCTGGGCAGGGGTCGCACTGGCGAGAATCTGATAGGGCGGTGCAACGTCCTCGGTGTACTTTGCCAATTCATCTACCCCGTCTTTCGGATCCACAGAAAAACCGAAGAACGCCAAGTCCGCACCGACATCCTCTGCCATGCGTTTTAAATGCGAGATCTCGCGGCGACAGACCGGGCACCAGGTCGCCATGTTCACCACAAGTGCCGACTTCGCCAAACCGAGATCGAGCCTCTGCCTGAGCCGGTGGGCAACCTCTGAAGCTGGGGCAGCAGCAGCGAGCGGAACGAGCAGCGGAGAAGTTACCCCGGGTGCGACGACGTATGCCCCGAGGCCATTACCGCCGCTGATGACCATGCGTTATTCTGGGCATCACTCAAAGAAGCCACTTCTAGCCAGAGTACAAGTATGAAAATTATATTATTCCATCATCTTGGGCTCGCCGCTCTACTAGCAGGGTGTTGGAGATGATACCGAAGATCTCGTTGGTATCATTCGCTACACCGTCAAAGGACGCATCGACCAGAGTAGACTGAGCATAGGCAGTGCTGGCAAAGAGACACTCTGGTTATTTCCGGATTTGGTGTGCTCGCGCCACCTACGCCTGCGAGCCCTCCCGATTAGGGAATTTTCGTGATCACAAACATGGTCTCGCGCGAACAAAAAAATCGCCCTCCCAGAGTAGAAGCTCCAGAGAGGGCGATTTAAAATTGTCTGGCTAACTCCCGCTATGCGGTCGTCGCTTCAACTCCTTTGTGACCGTGTGCCTTAATAGTGCGATTGAGCTGTTCGAACTCGACCGGCTTCTTGAGCACGGTGACCGGGCCACGAGCTAGGATCTTACTGAGGATCTCGCTATCAGGGTAACCCGTAATGATCACGATCGGAAGGTCTGGGTGCATCTCCTTAAGCTTCGAATAAAGCTCGTCACCAGGAATATCTGGCAGCTTGAGGTCAAGGAAGACTAGGTCAAAGCTCTGCTTCTGTGCCTGAGCGATCGCCTCAGCACCGGAACCAACGACCACGCGGCCGAAACCAGCCTTCTTGAGGTACTGCTTAAACAGAGCCTGAAGGGATGGGTCATCGTCCACTACAAGCACGGTCGGCTGGCCGGTCTCTTCATTGCGAAGAACATCGCGATCAAGAAGGCTGCGCTTGATGCGCCAGCGGCCACCAATTTGAACAGCTGGAAGCTGGCCTCGTTGGACAAGGTAGTAAACGGTTGGAAGAGGGATTCGAAGGTAATTCGAAGTCTCCTTCACCGTCATCAATTCTGGTGGTTGTTCCTCAGACATGGTAAAATTTGTGGTTGGTTCGCTTGTTATAGCTATCGGATAATCTTGAGCAGTAATTCAGCCTCTGCTCATCGACAGTGCATTGTTTAGCGAATAATATAATATAAAGGGTTGAGACCTATAGTATCGCAGTAATGCCACTCTGCAAGATAATAAGTCCAATTATCTGAATTACTAGACAGAATGCTTTGGCTATCTTAGCTAAAATAGTCGCTTCTATCAACTGTGAGACTCAATATTTAATAGATTTAAACAAATCTAGGAATGCCAAAATCCGATGCAATGTGTTTTTTGGAATTTCTATAGATCGGCGAGTCTACCTTCACTGCTCCTTGACCCACAACGGCTTTGGTGGATGGAGTAGCTAATGATTTCCCTGCTCATTCACGCTTATCATGGTAGCTAATACCCTGCCGATTCACGAGTTAGCTACCGAGCTCAGTGCAGCACTGCACGAAGAGACAGTTGGGCGGCGCTTCATCATTGATGCACCGACAGGTTCGGGAAAATCAACGCAAGTCCCAGGGTTTCTGGCTGATTCGGATGCAATTGATGGCCAAATTCTAGTTCTCCAGCCCCGCCGACTAGCCGCAAGAATGCTGGCTGCACGGGTAGCTTCAGAAAGGTCAACCAAACTCGGAAACGGTGTCGGCTACCATATCCGATTCGACCGAAAGGCCAGCCGCGAGACTTCGATCGTCTACATGACCGAGGGGATTTTCGTTCGCCGAGTGCTTTCCGATCCGCAGCTTAAAGGTGTCGGTGCTGTGGTTCTGGACGAATTTCATGAGCGGCACCTCGACACCGACCTGGGCCTGGCGTTGGCCATGCACCTCCAAGAGACGACCCGTCCCGACTTGGCTCTATTGGTGATGTCAGCAACGCTACCCGGTGCGGAATTGGGCAAACACCTCGGCGATTCCTGCCATTCCCTTCAATCCAAGGGGCGGACATTCCCGGTCGAAATCGACTACTTGAAGCCAAAGTCAGCGAGCGCCCGCCAAGGCAGACGTGCCACACCAGGTGAACCGGTCTGGGAGACTGCTGCGAGGGCTTGTCGCTCAATCATCGAAGACCCCGACGGATCGCCGGGAGATATACTCGTGTTTATGCCCGGCGGTTTTGAGATCCACCGCACGATTCAGGAAATCGATGGTCGAAGCTGGGCACGGGGTATCGATGTGCTCCCACTGCACGGCGAACTGTCTCACGATGCACAAGACCGCGCGGTCAGCGGAGGGCCGGGTGGCGAACGACGAAAAATCATTGTCGCGACAAACATCGCGGAAACTTCCCTGACAATTCCCGGAGTCACCGCCGTCGTCGACTCGGGCTTAGCTCGAATCTCGTCGTTTGACCGGAGTCGTGGAATTAACACCCTTCACGTTCGCCCGATCAGCCAAGCCAGCGCCGATCAGCGTGCTGGGCGTGCTGGTCGCGTAGCGCCTGGGCGGTGTCTCAGGCTCTGGTCTGACCGCAGCCATGCCACCCGAGCCGAACAGGAAACTCCGGAGATCCACCGCATCGATCTATCTCAGCCGCTACTCGTGCTGCTCGCCAGTGGGATCCGCGATCCCCTATCGCTTCCTTGGCTAGAGCCCCCCCACCCTAACTCTCTGGCCCGTGCCCTGAAATGTTTGAGCGAACTCGGAGCAATCATTCCGCCCGACGACCTTCACGCCCCTGGCACGATCGAACTCACTCCAGAAGGAGCCGAGATGGCAAGGTTTCCCGCCCATCCTCGAATTGCTCGGATGATCGCTGCTGCTCGAGACTTGGGCGTACTGGAAGCTGGGGTGGTTTGTGCCGCCCTGGTTTCCGAACGTGATGTCTTCGTTCGGAACCGGGGCCTTTCCGCGACCATCGAGAAACACTCGGAGCGTGGTGACGAATCTGACCTGCTGCCTCGACTCCGCGCCTTGGCGAAAGCAGAGGCGGCCGCATTTCGCACCGATCGATGTGCCGAACTCGGGATTCACGCCAATACTGCCCGCGGTGTGATCAAAACCGTCGGGTCGTTTCTCGACGTTGTGCGGCGACTCGGTTGGGATGCAACACCGTCCGGCTCTGGCGGTCGCTGGCAAGAGTTCCGAGACGCCAGAGCGATCGCGCGGTTCATGCTGGCTGGGTTCGCCGATCAAGTCGCCGCCCGGCCACTCGCAGGCAGCAATCTCTGCAACCTGTCGGGAGGCCGAAAAGGACGCTTGGCTGCCGAAACGGTTCTCCAGGCAACTGAGCCCATGATGGTAGCCGGCGAGATTGTCGAGATCGAAGGCAAGTCTCTCGAAGTCACCCTGAACCTAGCCACCTCGATCGACGAAGCCTTGCTTGAAGAAGTCGACCCAAGTGGTTTCGAAACCGTTGAGTCCACGAGCTACGATTCAACGAGCCGCCGCGTCATAGGCACCCAGGAAAAGCGATTCCGCGGGGTCATTCTGAAAAGCAAAGAAACCGGCGAACCCGATCCTGATCAAGCTGCTGCGATGTTAGCCAGTGAGGTGGCTGCGGGGCGGCTAGTATTGAAAAAATGGGATGCCAAAGCCGAACAATGGATTGAGCGCGTGAATTTCCTCGCTGCCGCGATGCCTGAACTTCAGGTGGACCCCATTGACGAAGAGGCAAGGCTGGCTCTCATCGAACAGGTTTGCCTTGGGGCGGTTCGTTACAAACAGCTCAAGGATCGCGATGTCTGGCCCGCCCTCCGCGGTTGGCTAGCCGCTCCTCAAATTCAAGCGATCGAGAGCTACGCCCCAGAGCGGGTCAAGCTGCCTCGAGGCCGATCGGCGAAGGTGACCTACGGTGGCGAAACGCCCAAAATCAGCGCAACGATTCAAGACCTCTACGACTTAAACGAGAACCCGACGCTCGCTGGTGGTGGTGTCCGAGCGCTGGTCGAAGTTCTTGGCCCTAACCGGCGGCCAGTTCAGACCACCGCTGATATTCGCGGATTCTGGGAAAACAGCTATGCCGCCATCCGCAAGGACTTGAAGGGCCGATATCCGAAGCATGAATGGCGCTAATTATGGCGCGATCGATGTGTTATCCTCAACCCATGAACCGGGAAGTCCACATCACGCTCCAGAAGCTGACACTCCCCATTCTGGCATTCGCGATTCTCTTGCTCTCGATGCCATCGGTCGAGGCCGAAGCGAATCTAGAAAATCAAAAACTTCAGACAACCGCCGAAGACGACCATGCGACTCTCTACAGATGCCCAGAGGCACTCGTTCTAGGAGAGTCCCGCGACGGGAAAAAGCAATTTGGCTTGGCGGGTCAACTACGCGAAGACGGCCCCGCTCCCAACGAGCATACCTTGTTTGAAATTGGTTCGATTACCAAAGTCTTCACAGGCATCCTTCTCGCCGAAGCCGTGCGCGAAGGCTTGGTATCACTCGATGACCCAGTTTCCAAATTCCTGCCACCCGAAGCCTTAGCGCCCAACGGTAGCGCCCTCGACACCGTGACTCTGGAGTCACTCGCGACCCATACTTCAGGTCCGCCAAGACTCCCCCCCAATCTGTTTCTCGGCGCTGATCAGGCGAATCCCTACGCCCACTTTAGCTGTCGCCCCTTGGGCTTGGAAAGCACCTCCGTTCCGACGGATTACAGCGCCCTGCCCAGCTTCAACTGGAGCGTGGACATTCCTGTCCGCCACGCCTGCTCGGCTCGTTTTGAACTCGCTGATGCGGACAAGAATGTCCACGCTCCGAGACCGTGCCGGAATCTAGAATTTTGCGGTGCTTAAGGATGTCACGCTTTTCCGATCTTCATCCGCAGCAAGGCGCTTACCAGTTGAGTTCCCCTGCGCCTCAGGATCAAGTGGAGCGGCGCAGCAGTTGCCCACGCCCTAATGTCCCGACAAATTTTCCGTCTCTGGCAGAAATCTCTCCGCGCACAGTGACGATTGATGGCCGGCCCATAATCTCGGCACCTTCGAATCCGCTGTAGTCGGTGTTCATCAGGTGTGTTTCGGCGGAAATTACACCTCGGTAATCTGGGTCATAAACGACAATGTCTGCGTCAGCTCCTTCAACAATTTCGCCCTTCCGCGGATGAAGCCCGAATTGTTTTGCCGCGTTGGTCGATGCGACCGCAACGAAAGTTTGGAGATCGATCTTGCCGGTAGCGACTCCATAAGTGTAGAGCAAATTGACTCGATCTTCGACACTGGGGATACCATTCGGGATTAGCGTAAAATCAGCGCTCTCTCCCCGAGGACTGAAGTCAGCCTTCACCGCTTTTTTCGCATCGGGGTGCCCCATGTGCTTTTGAGGATAAAAGTCGAATGGCGCATGGTCAGTGCCGACGGTTGAGATGGTGCCATCGGCGAGCTTCTCCCAGAGATAGTCGCCGTGCTCTTTAGAGCGAATCGGCGGCGACATCACATACTTCGCACCTTCAAAATCGGGCCTCTCAGCGTAGCTGCTATCCAGAATTAGATAAGGGATCACAGTCTCGATCGACGCCTTAACTCCGCGTTCGCGGGCTGCTGTGATCGCGTCGACTGCAGGTCGACAGGAAGTGTGCACCACATAGACTTCTGCCCCCGTGAGCTCTGCGAAGGTCATTAAGTGATGGCAGCCCTCCGCCTCAACAGACACGGGCCTACTGGGCTCATGCCACTCAGGCCCGACCTTGCCTTCGCTTACCAAGCGAGCCTGAGTCAGAGCAACCAAATCGGCATTCTCACAATGGGCAGTAACCACAACCCCGAGTTCCTTGGCCAATCGCAGGGTGTCATAAAGCTCTTGGTCGCTGATTCCAAAAGCCCCTTTGTAAGCCAAGAAGACCTTGAAACTAGTAATCCCCTCATCCGCTACGATTTGTCGTAGCTGCTGTTCGGCTCCGTCGTCAAACCGGGTAACCCCCATATGAAAGGTGTAATCACAGGCTGATATTCCATCCGCCTTTGAATTCCACAGCTGGAAAGCCTTCATCGGCTCGTCGGTTCGAGAGGGGCAACACATCTCAATAAGCGTCGTGGTGCCACCAACAAGAGCAGCTCGGCTAGCGCTATCGTAGGTGTCCTTCGAGAACGTGCCCATAAAAGGCAGATAGATGTGAACATGGGGGTCAATAAAGCCCGGAAAGACGTGCTTTCCTTCGGCATCAATGACGTGCTCTGCCTGTCGATTAAGGTTCTTGCCGATTTCGGTGATTGTATCGGCGGTACAGAAGATGTCGGCCGTTTGGCGAGAATCCGAATTGATGATGTCGGCGTTCTTAATTAGCAGAGACATGACAGCTGCATTTTAAACTATTTCTCATCGTTGTTCCGGTAAATCGACCAGAAGAAATGGTCTGAACTAAGATCTTCGAACGCATCCTCTTTGAATCGGCGACCAAATTTAGCGATGATCTTAAGCATTCACTTCAGTTAATCTATGAAATTTTAATCAATAAACAAATTAGCCAATCTTAATATAATTATTGACTTTTTACATAATTTTCATACCATTAGAGCGAACTTAATCATTGGGGAACGAACAATTTGAAAAAAATCTGCCGTCTTTTCGTCGCTTCTTGCCTGAGTTTAGCCATCGCTATCAACGTTAGTTCATGCGGGAAAACTGAAACAGAGACCGACGAAGCCAACGCTTCAACAGGTGAGGCTCGGAAACTCGTTTTGTTGAGTTGGGAGAACTACATGGATCCTGAGGCAATCGCTGCCTTTGAGGCAAAAGCGGGTGTCGAAGTGGTCTATGAGACCTTTGAAAACACCGACGAACTGCAATCACTCCTTCAGTCGCGACCAGGGCGCCATGATGTCGTGATTGTCGACGATGCGCGAATCGAAATGCTAGCCGAACTTCGGCTTCTTCGACCACTTGATCGTACTCAAATTCTGAATTGGACCAACCTTCATCCTGACTTCATGGGGGCCCAGTTTGATCCCGAGAACAAACATTCTTTGCCTTTCATGTGGGGCTCAACCCTAGTCGCCTATCGGACGGATAAGATTGATGATCCCGGTGCTAGTTGGAATTCTCTCTGGAACCCTGCTTATCGAGACCATGTCTATCTACTCGATGAACGCACGGAATTCTTCACCGTCATCCTTAAGAAGATAGCAAGACCAATGAACTCATCGAGCCCCGAAGACTACGATGCTGTTGTCGACGAATTCGCTCGCCTTAAGAGTGCGGTGAATCCTAAGTTCGGATCCGATGCCGAGGTTAAGGACGCTCTCCGATCAGGCAAGGCGTGGATGGCGATGTGCTATAGTGGCGACGCAGCGCTCATTGCCGATGAGGGGCATCCTATTTCATTCTTCATTCCAGAAGAAGGCGCGCCCCTTTGGATCGACAATTTCGTAGTTCCACGCGATACCCTTCAGCCAGCATTGGCTCACCGCTTCATCGACTTCATGCTTGAGGCTGAACAAGCCGCAGCCAACTCAAACTACGTCTGGTACGCGAGTCCCAACGAGGCTGCGACTCCCCTACTCGACCCTGAACTCACCAGTGACCAGCGCATCTATCCGACCGAAGAAGTTCTTAGCCGATGCGAGTTTCATTCCTCGCGAAGCGTGGAGAGGGAACGGCTGATGAACGGTGCGTGGCAAACCGTTCAGAAAAGTATCCGCAACAAAACGACCCGGGCCGTGCCAGTTCCCATCTTAGGAACAACCCAGTAGAGCAAATGTTCGTTTGCTAGCGCAGTATAGCCTCTGCTTGTTCACTTCCGAATTCAGGTGCAGATGGCATCCATTAGAACCAGAATATTGCTACTGCTTGCGCTCGCGCTGCTTGCGCCCATCGGCATCCTTTTTCTGGTCAGTTCTTCAATGGTGAGAAAGGCTCTGTCTGAGTCCTCTTACGAACGATTAGATGAAACTTCGGCTCACATCGCGACCCAGGTCAATGCGATCGTGATCGACGCCAGTACTGATGTTGAGAAGCTCCTGGTTAGTCCCAAGCTGACCGAGCCGGGGTATAACGAACAAGATCGGGTCGACGAGATCCAAAGGCTGACCCAGCATTTCGAACTTCTCGATCACGTCACTCTTTACAACCCGGACGGCTTTCCGATCGGATCAACAGATCCCAGAGAAATTGGAAACCAGGAGAGCACAACATGGTTCCAAGCAGCACTTGAAGGGCGCAAAGCCCTATCCTCGCCTCAGCGTAAACTGGGCAGCCGCAATCTCTATATCAGCGTCTACATCCCAGTCATCCAGAGCTCTGGAATCGTCGAAATTCTCAAGGCTTCCGTCTCTTTAGAAAAGGTTTGGAATCTGGTAGATCGTGCCCGGATTGGAAATTCAGGCTACGCCTTGGTCATCGATCAATTCGGCAATGTCCTCGCCCACCCCAATAGAGGATTCATTTTGGAACGCTACTCGCCATCCTTGAACTGGGACGATCAGAAACGAACAAGGGGAATCACCAAAGAGATGCACACCGAAGACGAACTCGCATTCTCAGCGATTCGGTTTCGCCTTCCAGCCGGTGGCCCAGAGACGATGTGGGCGGTGATCGTCGCGCAGCCAGTATCCGAGTTCTTTGCCCCCCAGCGGCGACTTGATGGTTGGCTCTTCTGGGCAGGGATCGGAAGCTTGAGCCTAGCGACCGTCATCAGTTTCGCAGCCGCGGGCGCTGTAGCTCGCCCCTTATCGATCACCTCCCAAGCGGCTAAAGAAGTGGCGACGGGGAGAAGAGATACCCGAATTTCCGAAACTGGTTCTAAGGAAATCCGAGTCTTGGCAGCCGCTTTCAATTCGATGGTTGATCGCGTGCGTACTCATGAGGAAGGGCTTGAAGCGTTGGTTGAGAACCGAACAAAAAGATTGAGCGAAAGCCGAAACTCGCTGCGCTCCACGACTGCTCAACTTCGCTCGACCAATGACGCGAGCCGAGATGCGATTCTTGTGATCGGCCTAGACGGGCGAATCTTAGAAGTGAATGCGCAGCTCACCAAATTGTTTGGGATGTCGAACCGCAGTCTCCGTCAGACACGCCCCGAGAATCTGTTTTCCCGATTGGCAGCCGGCTTTTCATCTCCTGATGAGTTTGAGACCTATGCGCGATTGAATATTGCCGCCACGGCGCCAGAAGCCGAATCCGAATGGGAGTTGGTTGAACCGGAAGCGAAACAAATTTCGATTTTTAGTGCACCCGTTTTAGATACCAAGGAACGCCCAATGGCACGACTGTGGATTTTTTCTGACCTGACCGAGCGGAGAGAACTGCAACGAGGGCTTGAGCAAGCTCAGAAAATGGAAGCGGTGGGTCGCCTAGCGGGTGGTGTCGCCCACGACTTCAACAACCTGCTAACGGGGATTTCTGGGAACCTCCACTTCGCGGTCGACCGACTTACCGACCTCAACACCACTGACCCGAAACTTCATCGCTTCCTAGACCTCGCACAGACGACTTGCGGCCGTGCCACCCAACTGGTCGCGCAACTGCTGGGATTCTCTCGTCAAACAGACCTCCGTCTTGATCACGCAGACGCTGGAGAGATCGTCTCAGAAGTGGCCGACCTCATGATGGCCGGAATTGATCGTCGGATTGAGATTCAAACTGAAGTCTCTGAGCCACTCGAACCGGTCGAGGTCGACAGCACCCGACTTGGGCAAGTGATCATGAACTTGGCAGTCAATGCGCGCGATGCGATGACAAAAGGTGGCACTCTCGGCCTTTCGGCAAGAAATCTCTGTCTCGACGAACAACGCGCAGACCGGCTCGGACTTCCCAGTGGCTCCTATGTTGAAATAATCGTGCAAGACACAGGGGAGGGCATAGCCGATGCCGTCAGAGACAAGATCTTCGATCCATTCTTCACAACAAAACCTCTTGGCGAAGGCACCGGCCTTGGCCTAGCAACGAGCTATGGAATCATTCGACAGCATGGCGGTCTGCTGTCTTTCGAAACCGAAGTCGATATTGGAACCACGTTCTCGATTCTTCTTCCGACATCGGGCAAACTCGCTACTCCCCAACCGGTCGAAAGTCCGGCAAAAGCAGAAGAAGCGATCTACACGACCGAAAAGAAAATCCTTTTAGTTGATGATGAGGCAATTGTTCGGTCGATCGCCGAAGGGCTTTTGACACGCGATGGTTTCGGAGTCGAGATTGCCGGCGATGGGCTTCATGCACTGAAAGTCGTTGCGAGCGCTCCGGAAACCTTCGGCCTTGTGATTCTTGATCTCAGTATGCCCAAGCTATCTGGAGCAGAGACCTTCGCTGAACTCCGAACCCTCTATCCAAGACTTCCCGTTCTCATCTGTAGTGGCTATCCCGTAGACTTGGACAAGTTTGCGACTGAATGTGGCGGACTACGCCCCGAGGGATCTATTCAAAAGCCCTATAAATTCCAAGAATTGACAGCAACTGCAACCGAGTTGCTAACAAGCGATTTCAAAGCAGCCTAGGAAAGATCGACATCCACTACGACGCGTGACAACAAACAGCGCCTTGCGCTAGTGTCCCGAATGCTTAATCCGGGAAAAAAAAATTGAGGGGAAATTTGTCATGGAATCAGGTTCGCTTTGCTCCCGTCCCCGCTCCCGTCTCTTCGAACTGCCCTTGGCAGGCTATGGCGCTCCACTCCATTCTCCTCGTGCCTCGGTCTGAGTTTCGAATCTCGTGAATTTCTTCAACCTTCTAATCGTTCGGGACACTAACTTCTGGAGAAAAAATAGGCTCTCTTTCGACTAGCCTTCACACATTGATCTTGGGATAAGCACTGTTTAGCCCTAGAAATGATTGAAATTTTATAACTTTCCGTCCATCCTTCGCTTATCCTTGTTAGAATTTTAAAATTTGATCGACCTTCTAATTTGTGAAATGCATTCCTAAGAAACTTGATTCACCTTGAGGTTAGCCATAATTTTGAAGAAAATATTAACACTCCAATTGCCTTGAGTATGAAATCTCTGGCCGCCTTCCTCTTTGTTCTCATACTTTCGGCGTTCTGCATCACCTGCCTCCTCTTCCAAAAGAAGATCGAGAAGGCTGTAGAACGGCGCGTTGCAATATTATACCCAAAGACAAACGCCTCATCACCGATCGGTTGGCAAGTCTTTCTCGATTCGAGTATTAAGGGTGTCGACTCGGTGGAATACGATCGAATCGCCGATTCAGTACCTGGGGCTCGCTTCTCAATGGACGGCGGGGAAAGTTCGAACCTAGCTACCTCTGAGAGCGCAGAAATCGAAACGCCAGAAGTCACTGCCCAAGATCCGTCAGACACTCCGCCCGAACCCGATCTTCGCCGCGCTGAGCCCTACCTAATTGTTAAGCAGAGCGGTGCACGAAATCTAGCCATCTCAGGATCACTCTCGCCCGAAGATTCTGTCGCCTATCAAGATTTAAGAACGAAACTTCACTCCCGAGATTTTGTCGTCACCGATCAGGTTGCCGTTGAAAAGGCAACCGCAGGAGACGCAGACTGGGTCAGCCGTCTGACTGACACGCTTCCAGATTTTTTCCAGTACTCCTATGATACTGAACTGCGTTTGGACAGCGAAGTATCGGTAAGTGGAACCGTCGAAAACGATGTGAATCAGAGTTTCGCGATGAACTTGCTTGCGAACTCAGACCTCGGAGAGATCACTGGAGGACTTGCCATCGCCGAACTCGGAACGATTCCAGCTGCCACACCTGCCTCAGAAGTTTCCCCGTCAGAATCTACTGACGGAGACGACATCACCGAGGGAGGCTATGGATTTCTCGCGGTGACCGTGTCTAAAGATGCGATCGGCTACCGGGGGGCAGTCGATACACCTCGGACTCGCAACCACATTGAAACCGCAATCCGGTCGCTTGCCGGAGCCCGGCCGCATCGCGGTAAAATCTCCGTAGGCGCGGATTCATCAGAGTGGATGGCTGGTGCATCACGCTTCGTCGGAAGCTACTTCGGAGCTGTCGAGAACGGGATGGTGGAGTTTGGCGACGATCAATTGATCCTTACGGGAACTCTCGACTCGCCGGAAACCAAAGCCGCCCTTCAGTCGATGGCTGAACGAATCGACGAAGATCTTAAAGTCGACAACCAGATCGTAATCTTAGGAACTCAACCACTTGAGGCAGAACCCTCGACTGCAATCGATGCAGCGCCTGAATCGGAAAACCCGACCAGCATCGCGCAAGCCCCAGAAACTAGCGAGACTCCTCAGACAACGTCTCAGAGTCCACCCGAGACCGAAGCGACAACAGACCCAATTGCCGCAAGTCCGCCCAAGGTGGAGAATGCTGGCAACCAGACCACTCCGGTCAAAGTTACGATTCGCCCTGAGGGGACAAACTTACTCATCTCTGGAACCGTTGGAACTGCAGATGGCCAGAAACAGTTGATCCGGGCCGCCAGTGCAGGAGACAATAGTGTGCTTGACCGTCTCTCAGTCGACAACTCAACGCTAGCGGCTCCATGGCTTGCCGATCTCGGGAGCTATTCCACCGAGTTTTTCGAAAATACGGTGCGCGGTGAATTGGAGGTCAGCGAAAAATTACTGAGCCTCTGGGGAGTCGTTTCGAATTTAGACGTGCGCGACAGCCTTGAGGCAAAGGCCAATAAAATCTGTCCGGAAGGCTACAAGATCGTCAACCGGCTCGCAATCAAACCTCAGCTCGCTGGCGCCACACCAAATAGTCCTGTGGTTGGTGCCCCGAGTCCGCCAGAAAACGGAATAGTGATTGGTAAAATCGTCGTCTACTTCGACTCGAACTCCGACTCTATCAGCCAAACCGAGTTACCCAAAGTCCAAGAGGCGGCCGCTGTCGGCACCGGCCCACAAGGCGACGAATTCCTCCTAGTTGTATCTGGTTACACGGATCCCTTCGGTGACGCTGGATACAATCGAAAATTAAGCACCCGCCGCACCGAGGCAGTTTCCGAAAAACTCATCAGCTTGGGTGTACCTGCCGACCGAATCCGGAGCGAAGGGCATGGAGAAATTCAACCCGCCCCGGAAAGCGACGGAGCCTCTAGCCGACGAGTTGAAATTTCGATCCGCCGCCGATAACCCACTTCTCCATGCACGCACATCTCGCATACTATTTAGTCCAAATTCTCGCCATTGGGCTCATTGTTGGCCTCATCACCTTTTTCATCGGGGCCCTAATCGGTCACCTGTTTTGGAATAAGCGACGCGAAGGTTGCAACGACTGCCAGAAACGGCGGATCGAGTTGCGCACTCGAAAGGACAATCTCGAAGCCGAATGCCGTGCGCTAGAAAGCCAAATCTACGACCAGTCGGGAACTGACTTCGACTAAAACTCGGCCAGTACCCCGCCGAACAGCCCGCGCTCTCACACTCAGCCTCTTTTTCCGACACCTATGAATCTCGACTCGATGGTCTTCATTATGGAGACCCTTCCTGCCGTTATCGGCGTCTTTGCCCTGCTCTGGTTTCTCGCGGGCTTGCTCTGGACATGCCTCCGCGATCGCCGACTTGCCGTTGAGCTCGCAGCCTGTGCCGAAGAGTGTGCGAACTTAGAGACAGCCTGCTCAAGCTTAGCAAGCCGCCGCGCTGCCATTGGAAAAATGATCGATCAGAAGCCAGTCCCGATTCCGGTCGACGACAACCTGATCGCACTCGCCGACCACATGAGTTTAGGCCCTCCGCTGGTCAGTGACCTCCGCCTCCGGCTTGAAGCCGTAAATAATCGCCTCTCGGTAACCGAAGCTTCAGTGGGACAAGAACGAGTCGAATTCGCCACTCTCCAAGGACGCGTCGACGAAATTCAAGAACTGCTTCATGCATCGCGTGGTTTGATCGCAAATGGGCTGGAAAAGATGCCAGAGGATGCTCCAAGCCAATTCGCCGACTGCGCTGCGAATGCACGAGGTGCCACCATCGAGTCCATCGAACGCACGAAGGACATCCGGCAAGTGCTCGACCAGACCGCAGAGGGAGTTGATAACGTTTTGGAATCGCTCGCTGGTGTCCGCAGCCGAGCCACAAGCCTAGGTAATCGACTGGACGAAGTCGGAGGTGGCTGCCGAGCTGCCAATATTCTTCTCGATTCAAAACACGGTCAAGCCAACCTGAGCGATCTCGGGCCACTGAAAAATCAGATGAACGGGGTCGAACTCGAAATGGCAGATATCTGTCGCGAGTCCGGTTTCGTCGAGCGTCAGATCGAAGATCTCGACGGAGATCTGGAATTGGCTTACGAACAACTCACTGAGCTAGGTACCTCGTTCTGGAGTGGCCGAGATTTCACCGGAAATGTCGTCGGACAACTTTACAATGCAGTCCGAGAAGCGAGCACCGCATCAATTGGAGATGCCGGAAACGATCTGGAACTGGCCAGCGATTCTCTCGCTCGTGCAGCCGCTGCGCTCGGTGCCGCCAGCGTAGTCACTCGCCGTGGCGAAGCAGGATTTGCCGCAGAGCGCCGCGATCTCCACGAAACAGTCAGTCAACTCAACGGTGGCCGCCAAGCCTACGCTCAACACGCCAAACCGTGGTGTGCAAAAGTCCGAGCGGGGCTGGAACTTCACCAAGAAGAGCCGAACTCTTCACTGTGGGACGTCTTCCCATTTGATCGCAACGCCCCAGAAAAACTCACTGCGCGCCTGGGCCCTAATGGACGTCCGATCGACCATGAAACGTCGCTGTGGACAGAACGCGAGCTCGAATTGTTCAAGCTCCGTCATCAACTGAGCGGCCTCTCTAACAAGTCGGATGTCGATGCTGTCGAAGCGTCAGGCTGGCGGACAAAAATCGCCGAACTCGAAACGAAACTTGAGGAGCGCCAATCTCGGATTACCTATCTAGAAGAGCAGTCATCAGAAGACCGTTCTTCGGTGACAGCCACCGACCCGAGCCTTGAAATCGCTCTTCGGGGAGAAATCGATCGCCTCACTCAGGAACTGGCCGATGCCAGAGTTTCCGTTATTAGTGGTGATAGTTCTGGGCTCTTGCCGCTCTCGCTCGATTCTATTCGGGAGACCGCTCAGAACGAATCAAACAACACTCTTCGGGAAGAGGTGGCTCGCCTTGAATCCGAATTGGTAGAGATGCGGATCACGCTCTCCAGCCGAGAAAGTGAGATTGATGACCTCAAAGCAGAATCGCCTCAGCGCGACGATCGCCAAGAGTCAAATCAAGCCGACCTGATCGCGTCGCTGCGATCTGAACTCGCTGATGTAAGATCTCGCAGAAGCCAAGATCCCGACGACCGCAATGAGCTGATCGAGGAGCGAAATGGCCTGACAGTCGAACTCGCGGCTGCTCGCGAAGAGCTTGATGATCGCTATCGAGAGATTTCGGAAATTCGCGATCGTTCAAAAGCCATCAACGACCGTGCTGAATCCACGGAGGCAGAGATTGCCGAATTCAAGCTCCGGATCTCCGAACTCGAAGGCCAACTCAAGGACGCCGAGAACCCACCGGTTCCAGATACCACCGAACTAGAAAGAACATTTGCTCGAAAACTTCAGCAGCAGCGTCTTGAGCAAGAGGGCGAGCTTCATCAGCGTGACGAAGAACTGAACCGACTACGCGATGCTGCAGCCCGCTCTGACGAATTGCGTTGGCGAATCGGTGAGCTTGAAAGCTTGCTTGCTGAGCGCGAGGAATATTCGAAAACACTCGATAGCGATCTTTCGACATTGCGCCTTTCACTTCAAGGCGAGATCGATCAGCGAGAAGAAGAACTTGTTGGCCTGCGCGACCAAGGAGAAAAAACCGCGGAACTGCGTTGGCGGGTTGGAGAACTCGAAGCAGAGATCGGCAGCAAAAACGGTCGAATTGCAGCCCTCGAGCAGTCGCTGGGTCGAGCCAAAGAAGAAGCGCACCGGGCCAAAGAAGCGTTCTCATCGGATGACGAAGAGATCGCTGCGTTACGGGCGGCACTAGGAGACACCGAGCAGGAACTCGAAACGCTCCGTGGAGAAATTGTCGGTCGAGACAACCAGATCGCTGATCTCACGGGCAACCAAATTCCCGAGCTGCAAAAGCAACTCGACGAAAGTTTCGCCGACGCCGACCAACTTCGCCAAGCGAAGGACGGTGATCACGAGGCGATGATGTCTCTTAAGACGACACTGACCGATGCTGAAACCGAACTTGTGGCGCTACGTGGGGAGATCGTCGGCCGAGATAATCTCATTGGCGAACTTGAAAGCAACCTCCTTCCGGAAAAGCAACGGATGCTCGATGAGAGCGCGGCAGAAGTCGAACGCTTGCGGGGTGAACTAGAAACACGCTCATCCGACCTTAAAACGTCGCAGACGGAAATTAGCGCGAAGCAGCAGCGCATCGATGAACTTTCCAGCGAGATCGAACTAGTCCGCCAACAATCGGAACATTCGTCCAAGGAGGCCATCGACGGGCTGAGCAATGAACTCGCTGCTCGAGACTCCCGGATTGGCGAACTTGAGGCACGGCTCAACGAGCGCGGCGACGACATCAATCGGGTCGAGGGTGAGAAGAACGCTGAAATCGATCACCTCAAAAACGAACTCGCCGCTCGGGATTCTAGGATCTCCGAACTCGATGGCATCGTTGCTGGTCGCGGCGATGACATCAATCGAGTCGAGGGTGAGAAGAACGCTGAAATCGATCACCTCAAAAACGAACTCGCCGCTCGGGATTCTAGGATCTCCGAACTC
>Ga0114953_1000427_pt1 | contig 30898 bp, 25 predicted proteins | sample SidtaG_FD_87298 | JGI IMG/M metagenome (GOLD analysis project Ga0114953, IMG submission 87298) | Marine algal microbial communities from Sidmouth, United Kingdom - Sidmouth_Male2 metaG | ecosystem: Host-associated > Algae > Red algae > Unclassified | place: Sidmouth, United Kingdom | collected...
CGGCTTCCTCGGCATTTTCCGCTCACAGGGGCTCCGCCCCGCAGCCGCTCCGGCCGTCCCCTCCCCTTGCGGCTCGGCTTTTCCCGCTCACTGGGGCTCCGCCCCGCAGCCGCTCGGGCCGTCCCCTCGCCCTGCGGCTGGGCTTTTCCCGCTCACTGGGGCTCCGCCCCGCAGCCGCTCCGGCCGTCCCCTCGCCTTGCGGCTCGGCATTTCCCGCTCGCCGCCAGAACTTCCGGCAAAAATCCGTCCGGTTTGGCTCCGCTGGCGGCCAGAATTCAGGAGTGACTTCTGTGCCGCAAATTCCCATCCCCGCTGACCTGCTGCCCAAGGACGGTCGCTTTGGCTCCGGGCCGTCGCTGGTTCGGGCCGAAAGTGTGACCGCGCTGGCCGCCGAGGCCAACACCTTCCTGGGCACCAGCCATCGTCGGCCCCGGGTCAAAGACATGGTCGCCCGCATGCAGGACGGATTGAAAGAGCTCTTTGGCCTGCCAGATGGCTGGGAGATCCTGATGGGCAACGGCGGTTCCACCTTGTTCTGGGACGCCATGATCTTCAGCATGATTCAGGAGCGCAGCCAGCATCTGGTGTTCGGCGAATTCTCCTCCAAGTTTGCAAAGGGCGCCGCGGCTGCGCCATTTCTTGGCGACCCGCAGATCATCGAGAGCGACTTCGGCACCCATCCCCTCCCGGTGGCCGCCGATGTGGACTTCTACGCTTTGACCCACAACGAGACGTCCACCGGCGTGGCCATGCCCGTGATTCGCCCCGGTGGCACCACCGCCAGCGACGGGCTCGTGGCGGTTGATGCCACTTCAGGCGGCGGCGGCCTGCGTTGGGATCCCGCCGATTGTGACATCTACTACTTCGCTCCCCAGAAGGCCTTTGGCAGTGACGGCGGGCTGTACCTTGCCGCCGTTGCGCCGGCCGCCCAGGACCGCATTCGCCAGATCACCACGTCGGACCGCTGGATCCCGGCCGGCTTGGACCTGGGCATTGCGTTGGACAATTCGGTCAAGAACCAGACCTACAACACCCCGGCGCTGGCCACCATCTTCATGGCCGTCCAACAGATCGAGTGGATGAACAGCAACGGCGGCATGGACTTTGCTGCCGGCCGATCAGAACAGTCAGCCGCCACCATGTACAGCTGGGCCGATGCCCACTCGATTGCGTCGCCGTTTGTTCAGGAACCTGCCATGCGCAGCAATGTTGTTGCGACCATCGATTTCGATGATGCGGTGGATGCCGACACGCTGGCCGCCGTGCTGCGGGCCAATGGGATTCTCGACACCGAGTCCTACCGCAAACTCGGTCGCAACCAGTTGCGGGTCGCCATGTTCCCGGCAATTGACCCCGCCGACATTGCGGCCCTCACCGCCTGCATCGACCACGTCATCGCCGCGCTGTAGCTGCCGCGCTACTTGATGTCGAGCAGGATGGCGTAGCCACCGGTGTCGCCGCCAAAACGACCGACCTGCACCATGTGTTTGCCCGATTCGGTGATGGTGAAGGTCGACTGGGACCCGTTGCCCATCAAGCCGTAGCCGTCGTCGCCCGAGCCCTGCAACTCACCAGAGGGGCCGCGAACAACCACCGTGGTGTCGCTGATCGAATCGATGCGGAGTTCAACCTCGTCGCCCTCGGTCAACTCCGCCAACCAGACATCACGGTCGGTGACGTCGTCAAGCAGTCCCCAGGCGATCACGCCGGGTTCGAGAGGCAGTTCCTTCTCCACGTCGGCAAAGACCATGAGCGGCGTGGTGGACTCGATCACGGCGTCGCTGGTTTCGTCGGCGTCGTAGTTGTAGACCGAGACAATGTACTGCCCCGGCTCGACCTGAGCCTCCATGGTCTCGGTGCCGCGGAAGCTGTCGTCGGCCACCGTTTCGCCACCGTCGCGAGTGGTCTCGGTGCCCAGGTAGTCAACGATCCCAACGTCCACGGCCACCAGAGCTCCCGACACGTCGGTCAGTTCCAAGCCCAGATCAACCTCGTCATCAACCGAAATCGAAACGCTGCCGTTGGGGGTATCGATCAGCCACGACTGCGAGCCCAGACCGGGGAGTGAAAATTCGACGCGATCACCCACGTCGGTTGGCCGGTGCAGGGTGGGGTCCGCCAGCATCTCGGCCACTCGGTCCTGCACCTCCCCACCGCTGTATACAAGACCAAAGTCCTGCGCGCCAAAGCGCAAACCACTGGTGCCAAGGAACTCGCCCTGCTCATTGAACAACGCGCCACCGGACTGCCCCGGAGCGATCAGGGCATCCACCTGAATGAACTCCCAGTCGTACAGTTCGAGGGTCCGGAACCTCGAGATTATCCCCTCAGTCATGGTCGATTGGGGGAACTTTTCATACTCGTCGGGATAGCCGAGCAGGTACACGACCTGGCCGGGAACCGGGCTGATGTACGACGCCGCCGCCAGGTCGATCATCGGCAGCGCGGCCTCAATCGGGCCGAGCAACGCCAGGTCGGCATGCAGATCCTGGGCAAATACGGGGGCGTCGGTGATCTCGGTGCCATTGGGGAACACAATCCGGATGGTGGGACCGGCCTCCACCACATGATGGTTGGTGAGCACGTAGCCACCTTCGATCAGGATCCCACTACCGGTACTGGTGCCGGTCTCAATGAAGGCCGAGGACGGCGACAACTCTGCATACAGCTCGGCGGCGCTTGGAGGGCCCGGGATGGGGGTTGGCTCGGGCACCGCCGTCGGCGGCACTTCACGGGTTGGGTTGGAGGTATCGACGCCCGCGGTCGCAATGGTGAGCGTGGGCTCAAGGGCCACCGGCTCTTCGGACCCGCCGGAGCCACAAGCGGCGAGGACCACCGCCAGTACCACCAGACCAAAGCCAGCCCGACACCACCACCTGGGTCGACCGGTTGCAGCCCACACCGCCCGGTCCAGTCGAGGGTGAGCGATGGCAAGCTCCAGCGGCGCAGTCACCCTCAGAAGATAGCGGCCGCTGACACTCCCGTCGCAGCCGGAACGAACACCGTTACCTTGAGAGCCATGCCATCCGCCGAGGTCATTTCATACACTGTCCAGACAGGCCGTCTGGGACTCCTGGGCTCCGAGCGCCAGCTCGCCATCCGGCACCAGCGTCGGGGAGAAAACGTCACGGTCGAAGCTGCAAGTTCAGCGATCTCTTTCTCTGACCGCTTTGGTGGCGGCGGCGGATTTCACACCGTTGACCACGGCGCGTTTGTGAGAGCCTTTCTGCCGCTCGCCGACTTTCCTGCCTGGCTGGACCTTCTTCGCAACGAGGACCCGGTCTACCTGCACTGGTCGGTTGGCGCGGAGATTGGCGAAGCCGATTCCAACGGGCTGATTCATCTGTCAACGGGGCCCGAGCCCACCGGCGAAGGCCCAACCGACTCGTCTCCGACCCACGGCAGGTGAGCCGACCGACAGCGACGGCGGTCGGGGTCGGCTACACGAATCGATAGGCGGGCCCGTCCTCACAGATCTGCCCGTCAGCATCCATCTCAGGCATCCGGGCGGTGAGTGGATCGTCACCAATCAGCCATCGCACCGCATTGGCCATTGCCACGTCCACCAGCGCTCCACCGCCGTGCTGCCAGACCATCGATGCGGCCAGCGCGGCGGTGACGCCGGCAACCGGATCACCGACCGCATCCCCAATGAAGTTGGGTTGACCAGAACTCCAGGCCACAAGGCCTCCGGCAACGGCGGCATCATCGCCGAACGCCACCCTCTCCGCGGCCGACCCATGTGCACCATGGCCGGTTATCGCCACCCAGACCAGCCCGTTGGCCACCAGGGCCGGCACGTCGACACCCCACTGGGCAAATACTCGGGGCCGAGCTCCCGAGATCACGATGTCCGCATTCGTGATCAGCGCCTGAAGGTCAGCGATCGCCGCAGAATCCGGAAGATCAAGCAGGTGCAGCTCTTTGCCGTCATTCAATTCGTGCCAGTGGACCGGATCACCGCGGCGAAGCCCATCGGGCCGACGCACCGACTCAACCCGGGTCACCGCACTACCGGAGTTCGCCAGCAACTGGGCGGCCAGCGGTCCCGCCCACAAGGGCGCAAGATCGACGATGCGCGGCGCACGCGCTATGGGCTGGGCCCTCGGTGTGGTTGGTCGCCACAACCCAAACGGCGCGTCTGGCCCTCCGCCCGACTGGGTGTTGAGACCGCCCGCATCCGGAACGCGACAAATCGGGAGTCCAAGCAGTCGTCCTCTATCAACGAGCACCACCCCGGGCGCGGTGGCCATCAGCGGGGTCAGCACCTGCTGAATCCTGTTGGCATCACCGGCATCCGCGGCGGACAATCCAACGTCTCGTTCGAGCAACGCCGGGAGGAGCTCCACGTCCGATCGGCGCGCCAGGTTGAGCGCCACGTAACCATCAGCGGCGGCCAGCAGGTGACAGTGACCGTTGGCCGATACCGGCCCTCGCCGTTCAAGCCCATTGCGCCGCGCCCGCGCAGTGAGCAGCGACCGCGGGCGAATCCGAATCTCCGCCGACACTGGGTCATTGTTGGCCAGAGCAACCATTGCCTGGTTGCAGAGTTTGCGCCACCGGTCAAAGAACAGGGTGTCCACCAGCAGCGGTCGGTCGACCGGGCCGGTCAGGCCCATCAGCCCGGAAGACGCCCAGCGCCGATTGCGGCGGCGCATGACCTCCCTCTCGGCCGTTGACGCGTCCGACCAGCGGTGCTCCTCGCCGACATTGCCGAGAATGGCAGCGGCGGCATCGGTGGAGGCGCGTGGCCAGCCTTCCAAAGAAGCATTCATCTCGCCTAGTCTGGCGCACAACAACGACGACACGGAGCACGCAGATCAATGGAACTCAAAGCTGGCAGCCGCCTACAAAGCAGCATCTGTGACACCCAGATCATGGTGGTCAAAGCCCCGGCCGATGATGTGGACATCACCTGCGGTGGAGTTGCGATGGTTGCAGTCGGAGACAACCCCGTCGCCGGCACGCCGGTGGACGGCCTGGCCGAAGGTTCAGCCATGGGCAAGCGCTACACCAACGAGGACGGCTCACTGGAGGTGCTGTGCACCAAGCCCGGAGTCGGTTCGGTCGGACTGGGCGAAACCGCGCTGCAGCTGAAGGATGCCAAGCCCCTCCCGGCGTCGGACTGACACCACGTGAACCAGCTGCGGCCGCTGACTCCGTCGGAGTTCGTTGCCCTTGCCGCCAACCCGTTTGCGGTTGACGATATGGCAGTGCGGCCAACTGCGGCGTCGCCAATCTGCGTTGTCGACCTGCGATCGGCGGCGGTCAACAGCACGGGGGTCGACGCCGACCACGCAGGCGTTCTGGAATCGGTAGGCGCATGGCCGGTGGTGGTTGTCGGTCTGATCGATTCGGCCGCGCGACCGCCGTCGCGGCTGGTGGACGCATGCGACACCCTGCTCGGTTCACACCCATCGCTGCCCGCCGCCGAGGGTCCATCACCTGACCAGCTCGCCGCCGCGATCAGTGCCTCGCCCCTGGCCAGCGTTGCCCTCGCTCAGCTGCTTCGATTTTCGCCCGGGCTCCCGGTGCGAGAAGCCCTGCGGGCCGAGTCGCTGACCTACAGCGTGTTGCAGTCAGGCCCCACCCACACCAACTGGCTGGCCAGCCGATCCACCATTCCCCCATCTCCGGCCCCGAGCAGATCATCGGCCGCTGACCAGCCGGCGGTGATCATCCAACGTGGCCCCGGAACGAGTAATGACGATGGCGACACTTTGCAGGTGCAGCTGAACCGTCCCGAGGTGCACAACGCGTTCAGTGCGGAGATGCGCGACGGACTCGGCGAGGCACTGCGGGTGGCGGCCGCTGACCCGTCGATTGGGCGGGTGAAGATCTCCGGTCGGGGCCCCTCTTTCTGCGCGGGCGGGGACCTCCGCGAGTTTGGTCAGGCCCCCGATCCCGCCACCGGCCATCTGGCCCGCATGGCGCGTCACCCGGGCCAATCCATGCACCTGGCTGGTGCCACGACCGCGATTACCGCGGACCTCCACGGCGTTGCGGTTGGGGCCGGCATCGAGCTGTCGGCCTTCGCCACCGAAGTCACTGCCACATCAGATACCGAAATTTGGTTACCCGAGGTCGCCATGGGTCTGATCCCGGGCGCCGGAGGAACCGTGAGCATACCGCGCCGAATCGGGCGCCACCGAACGATGTTCATGGCCGTGACGGGCCAACGAATCCGCCGGGATACGGCGGTTTCGTGGGGCTTGGTCGACCGATTGGTGCAACCGGCCTGAGACACCGCACCCAATGCGGTAAGACAGCTGGGTTGTGCGCCCAAACACATAATCGCCACGATGAGGTGGTTCGGCGGTCCCGGGTGCATTACCATGTCGGACTGATGCAAGGGCACCCGTGCGCACTGGGATCGCCCTCTATATCTTGCATCGTGCACATGGAGAAGAGGCAGTAGGCATGGGACGATTTATGGCGTTGCTGGCAAGTTTGGCCAGCATGGCACTGGTGGTCGGGATCTTTGCGACCCCCGCCAGTGCCCAGGACAACACCCGGATCATCCTGATCCACGGTATACCCGGTGTTGACGTGGACATCCTCGCCAACGGCGAGCCGGTTGCCGAGGAGTTTGGGTTCGGCGACCGCATCGACCTCAGCGACCTCGCCGGAGAGACGCTCGAAGAGCTGACGGTGCTCGTTGCCGGCTCCGACGCCGTAGCCATCGACGCGGGTGACGTACTTCTTCCTGACGCGGGTAACACGACCGTTCTCGCCCACCTCGACGAAGACGGCGACCCAACGCTGACCTTGTTCAGTAACGACACCAACGCCATCGCCGCTGGCGAAGGTCGCCTCACCTTCCGGCACGCCGCCGCCGCTGGCCCCGTCGACATCAAGATCGATGATGCGACCGCCAGCCGAGGTCTCGACAATGCGCGCGAAATCGCAGCGGACCTTCGGGCCCGCGACGTAGCAGTCGAAGTATTGGCCTTCAGCGAAGACGGCGGCGAAACCGTCATTATTCCCGAGCAGGATGTCCCCGTGACCGAAGGCGAGTCCATCGTGGTCTACGTCGTTGGCAGCCCCGGCGACGATTCAGTCACCGTTCTCACCGACGTCGTGAGCTTGAGCGCCGCCGACGAAGACGGCGAAGCCACAACTGACCAGGGCACCGAAGACGAAGGTGAAACCGACGAGGGCACCGACGATGACGGTGACGACGAGGACACCGCCATGAACTCCGCACCGGCCGGCGTCGAAACGGGCAACAGCCCGCTCACAGAAACCAGCATCCCGCTCAGCGCGATTGCTGCGGTTGTTGTCCTTGCCGGTCTGATGACCTTCGGGGCTCGTCGCTTCACCCGCTGACCCGAAATCCGGCGGCCAAACCTCGTTCGTGTCTGCAACTGATCGGCCGCTTGGGCGTCGGGCATTTCTTGCATCACTGGTAGGCGGCGCCGCCGCCATGGCGGGCTGCACAACTGACGTGGTTGTCGACATCGGCGCCGAACGCGACTACTCCTTCGGGTTCCGCAACGGCCAGAATCTCAACGCCATCGAGGCTTCGGCGCCCACGGAGTCCCAGACCGCGGCCAGCCTCGTGGACTCCATTCGCTCGTTGCCACCGTTGGAGCCCGGCGCCATGCCCGCACCCCGATCGGTCGTGCGCCCGGTGGCCCTGCGAGCTCCGACCATCGCCATCGACACGGCATCGGTCATCGATGTTGGCGTTGATGACGCGGGTTTCCTGGAGATACCAGCGGCCAAAGAAGTTGGCTGGTACAAGTTTGGTCCGGCACCCGGCGAGACGGGCTCATCGGTGCTGGCCGCCCACATCGCCTTCGACGGTCGCGACGGGATCTTCCGCAACATCCCGGACCTGAGGGTCGGCGACCAGGTGACCGTCGACTACGAAGACGCAACAGATCGCAGCTTTGAGATCCTCGGGATCGTGCAGTACGCCAAAGATCGCCTACCGCTGGACGACCTCTTCGAACGTCGGGGCCAGGCACGCCTGGTGATGATTACCTGCGGCGGGGACTTCAACCCAAACCTGAGCAGCTACCAGGACAACATCATCGCCTACGCGGTGCCCGTCTGACGGATTTGACTGTCTCCACTCACTTCGCTCGCGGAGAGCGTTGCGCACGCAGCCGTTTGACTGTCTCCACTCACTTCGCTCGTTTCAGCTGAGCGAGCCGCGGAGGACGCTCTGACCCGAGTGGGTGGGGTCGCCGTCGTCGGGCTCCACCGAGATGTCCACAATGGGGAAGCTGGCGGCCGCATCAACACCGGGCGGCAGCGGATAGGTACCGCTGCGGTCCACGATGCCAAGCGAGTGCATGTCGGTCACATCCGCACTGATGACCCACAACTCCAGCGCTCCCTCTCCAGCATCAGGAACTTCGGTGAAATCGATCTCCACCGAGCATGCCCCGTCGTCGTCACACACGACCCGAGCGTCAGCGGTTGCTTCGGTCGCAACTGGCAAGCCGTCATCGGTCATGGCGGCCGAGGCCACCAAGGTCGCAGGGTCCGAGCCGAGAGTCCGGGCGATAAAGGCGCCGCCAAGCACAACGGCCAGCAGCGCCGCCGCGATCAGCATCATCTTCGGCCCGCCAAAGGAACGCGACGAGCCGCTGGAGGCCTGCGCTTCCTGAAGCTGGGTATCGCGCACATTCACCAGAATCGACGTCCAGATGGGTTCGGGCGGATCTTCGCGGGCGAAGTCCTCGGTCTCCACCGTGCGGAAGAGCGTGAGAACCTCGGCATCGGTCATGCCAGAACTGCTGGTCGGCGCAGTGTCATGCATCCTGATCCTCCAGAAAACGTCGCAGTCGTGCGAGTCCTCGGCGGATGTCGCTCTTGACCGTGCCAAGAGGAACCGACGTCCGGTCAGAGATCTGTTCGTGGGTCAGATCCTCGAAGTAGGCCAGTTCCAGCACCTTCCGAGGTCGGGGGCTGAGCGAGTTGAGGGCTTCAGTGATCAGCATGCGATTGGCCATGGCTTCAATGCCAAGCGACGAGACCCCAATGCCGCCAATGGCGGCGCTGTCCGGCGCCAGTTCAACCTGGCGTCCGGCCCGGCGGTGCGCGTCGATGATCTTGTTCTTGGTGATTCCCACCAACCATGCCGCCAGTGGTCCGCGGGAGGGGTCGAACTGGTCCCGGGCCCGCCACGCCGACATGAAAACGTCCTGGGTCAGGTCCGAAGCCGCCTGCGGGTAAGCCCGCCGACACAAGGTGTAGACGAGCGATCCGTGAGCGTCGAAGGCTTGACGCAATCCGGCGTCGCTTCCACTACGGAACGCGTCCTCAACGTCGTCGACCACCCGGAGGTCCCCGGTGTTCGGGGGCGCTTCGGATTTGGCCGCCAGAATCTGGGACCTGTGGGTGCTCTGGCCCCGGCGTATCGGCCTCCAATGGACGATTGACGTAGCAGTCATTGCCCCCGGTTTTACGTCAAAGTTCTGGCCGCAGATGCATTCATCCAAAAGAAGTTGGTTCTTTTCGAATCTTTGGCGCGCGCTGCATCCAAACCGCTTTTTCGGCCGTAGCGATCAACAATCCACCGAGCTCATACGGCGAGCCCGGATCCCATTGAAAGGCATACTCATGCGCATTCTTGTCAAACTCATCGTCGCCCTGGGCGCAACGATGGCGCTGTTGTTCACGCTGGTGTCCCCCGCGGCCGCCGATGGCCACATCCGCATCCATCTGATTCACGGCATTCCCGGCGTGGACGTGGATGTCGAGGCCGGCGGCAGCAACGTATTTGAGGACTTCTCGTTCCAAGACACCCAGGATCTCTCCGCGCTTGCGGGCCAGACCTTGGAAGAAGTCAAAGTCAAAGTCGCCGGGACCGACACCGTCGCCATCGACGCGGGCGATGTCGCCCTTCCTGCTGAGGGCAACTTCACCGTGATCGCTCACCTTGATGCCGACGGTAATCCGGCACTGGCGGTCTTCGAGAATGACGATTCCGCCACCGACGCCGGCCAGGGGCGCCTCACCGTACGGCACGCAGCGGCCGCCCCCAACGTTGACATTCTGGCCAACGGTGACGTTGCGTTCGAGAACGTGTCCAACGGTGCCGGAGGTTCTCTTGACCTGGGTGCGGGCACCATCTCCGCTTCGGTTGTTCCGACCGGCGCCAGCGAACCCGTGGTCATTGGCCCAGCTGACCTTCCCATCATCGAAGGTGCGCACCTGATCGTCTACGCCGTGGGCTCCCTTGAAGATGACACGCTGACCGTACTCACCGAGAGCATCACCGGCCTGCACTCGGCCCCAAGCGTGGTCGACACCGGCAACTCCGCCGTAGACAACGGCACCGGGCTTCCCGTTGCCGCTCTCGGCCTGGTGACCGCTGCGGCTGCCGCGGTGGTCATCGGCCGCCGTCGCCTGAACGCCTGATCAGGCCGCACAGACTCCCCAGCCCCTGACCCACCACCACGGGGACCAACGCGCATGAACCATTACCGAGCAGCAACGACAACGCCACGACCAACGATGACCTTTGGGTTGGCCGTGGTGTTGATCCTTGCGTTGCTGCTCGGTGCATGCTCGTCCTCGCCGGTGGCCGTCGACATCAGCGCGGCTGGTTCCCGGTCCACGCCGGTCGCTCTGACAGGAACTGCCACCACCGGGCCCCCGACCACCCCCCCGACCGCTGCGTCGATCACTGCGGTTCCGACTGCGCTGCCCGTAACGACTCCTCCCACCCCGGTGCCGCCAACTCCGGCGCCGACCAGGGCTCCCAACCCATTGGCCGAACTGGTGCAACCGCTGGCTCCCGCCGCCCTGGCCAGCGAGCTGAAGCAGCCCAGGCCACCGACCCGTTCCGTGGTGGCGTTGAGCATTCCGGCCATCGGCGTGAGCAGCGCGCCAGTCGTTCCGGTCGGCGTGAATGCTGACGACCTGTCCTTTGAGGTGCCTCCGGCCAGCGATGTCGGCTGGTACGAACATGGACCCCAGCCCGGCGCCCTGACGGGTTCGGCCGTGTTGGCTGCCCACATTGCGTTCAATGGCGAAGACGGCGTGTTCCGGCATTTGGATGACGTGGAAGCCGGCGACCGGATCCTGGTGACGTGGAGCGATGGTTCGACCGGCTCGTTCACCGCGGGCGCCACCGAGACCTATGACAAATCCGCGTTGCCCGATTCACTCTGGGCCGAAGACGGTGACCCCCAGCTGGTGCTGATCACCTGCGGTGGGGCGTTCAACCGCAGCCGCTCGTCCTACGAATCCAACGTGGTCGTCGTCGCCACCTGAGTCACAACCGTTCAATGATGGTGACATTGGCCTGGCCGCCACCTTCGCACATGGTCTGCAGACCGTAACGACCGCCCGAGCGCTCCAACTCGTTGAGCAGGGTGGTCATCAGGCGGGCGCCCGTGCACCCCAGGGGGTGGCCGAGGGCGATGGCGCCACCATTGACGTTCACCTTCTCGTGCGGAATGTCATGGGCCCGCATCCACGCCAGCGGCACGCACGCAAACGCTTCGTTGCACTCAAACAGGTCAATGTCATCCAGCGACATTCCCGTCCTGTTCATGGCGTATTCGGTGGCGGCGATGGGCCCGGTCAACATGAAGATCGGGTCGTCGCCTCGGACACTCAGATGATGAATACGGGCTCGGGGCGTAAGGTCATGATCTGTAAGGGCCTGCTCGGAAACAACAAGAAGCGCCGCCGCACCATCGGACAATTGGCTGGCGCAGGCCGCAGTGACTCGTCCGCCTTCGGCGAGGACCGGAAGCTGCTGCATCTTCTCCAAGGTCCCACCGCGTCGTGGACCCTGGTCAACGCTGATCTCACCGAAGGGAACAATCTCGTTGTCGAAGCGGCCTTCGTCGATGGCAGTCAGTGCTCGCGCATGGGACTCGAACGCAAAGCGCTCCATATCCTCGCGGCTGATATCGAACTTCTCAGCAATCAACTCCGCGCCGCGGAACTGGCTGACTTCCTGAGTTCCATACCGGTTGACCCAACCGTCAGAGGTGGTGAACGGGTCGGGGTCCTGCCATCCCACGGACTCGGCCGCGGTCATGGCCGAACCAATGGGGATCTGACTCATGTTCTGCACACCGCCGGCCACCATGACGTCGTTCACTCCGGCCATGACGCCGGTGGCGGCAAAGTGCACGGCCTGTTGACCCGAGCCGCACTGGCGGTCAATGGTCACGCCCGGGACCTCCTGGGGAAGTCCCGCGGCCAGCCACGCGGTGCGGGCAATATCGCCGGCCTGGGGTCCAATGTTGTCCAGGCATCCGAAGATCACATCTTCCACCGCGCTCGGGTCAATCCCGGTGCGGTCGACGACAGCTCGCATGACGTGCGCACCCATGTCCGCAGGGTGGGTTTCGGCAAAGTAGCCACCGGCTTTGCCCACCGGGGTCCGAACTGCGTCAACGATGTAGGCCTCAGCCATGGGGTCTCCTGGGGTGTGAGTTGGGTTGGCGACGTGGTCAGACGGTGCGTTCAGGGCCGGGGTTCGCGGGGCAATCCGAGCACCCGTTCACCAATCACATTGCGCTGCACCTGATTCGATCCGCCATAGATCGTGTGGGCTCGACTGTAGAGGAAGGTGCGTTGCTGGCGGTCAAGGGGGTAACGCTCGCCGGCAACCGCAGGGCCGGCGATGGCGTCCATCCCCCGGACTCGGGTCACCAGTTCACCAAACCACCGATGCCAACTTGCCCAATAGAGCTTGCCGATGGACATCTCCGGCCCCGGCACACCTCCCTGATCGACCACACTGAGCATGCGCAGATTGTTGAAGCGCAGCACCTCGAGCGTCTCCCAGGCCCGGGCCAGCTCCTGACGGATGGCGGGATCACTGGCGGTGCCGTTGCGTTTCGCCATCTCCACCAGTTCTTCCAGCTCCTGCCGGAACGACAACTGCTGACCGAGCGTTGATGCACCACGCTCGAAGCCCAGCGTGCCCATGGCGACCCGCCAGCCGTCGCCGACGTCACCCACCACGTTGGAAGCTGCGGTCCTGGCGTCGGTGAAGAACGTCTCGTTGAACTCGGTGCCCCCGGTCAGCTGCACGATGGGTCTGATGTCCACCCCTTCCTGGGCCATGGGCACCAGCAGGTAGCTCAGCCCGGCGTGACGACGCGAGTCCGGGTCGGTTCGGGCCACCACGAAACACCAGTCCGAATGCTGGGCCAGCGACGTCCAGATCTTCTGACCGTTGAGTACCCACTCGCCGTCCATGAGCTGGGCCCGAGTTTTCGCATTGGCCAGATCAGAGCCCGCGTCCGGTTCCGAGTAGCCCTGGCACCAGTACTCCTGACCACTGAGCATGGGCGGAAGGAAACGCTCGATCTGTTCGGGGCTGCCGTAATGAACGATGGTGGGGCCGGCAAGAGTGATGCCCACGTTTGGGATCCGTCCGGGCGCTCGACTCTCCACGTAGGTGGCGTGAAAGGTCACCTGTTCCATGAGCGTGCACCCGCGGCCACCAACCTCGACGGGATAGTCGATGCCAAGCCATCCGCCGGTGGCCAACTCCTTCTCCCACGCAATCTGAACCTCAACCGGAATGTCTTCCTGGCCGGTGCCGCCCTTGCCGCGCAGGTTGGCAAACTCGCCAACCATGTGCTCTTCAAGCCAGGTCCTGACCTCTTGTTTGAAGTCCAGTTCGCCCGGCGTCAGCGCAAAGTCCATTGAGAATTTCTAGCGCTCTCGACGAGGGGGACGCGGCTTGCCGCGACTCCGCTTACGGCGACGCTCTTCGGCTTCTTCGGCCTGATCGGCAATCTCAGACCACAAGGTGGCGTACCGGTCCACCCGATTTGGGTCCAAAGTCCCGGCGTCCACTGCGGCTCGTACGGCGCAGCCGGGTTCCATACGATGCGTGCAGTCGCGGAACTTGCACTGCTCGGCCACTTCGGACACATCGGCAAAAACCCGGTCGATGGCCACGTCTGCGTTCCATACCCCAACCGCTCGGATGCCCGGGGTGTCAATGAGCACCCCGCCGCCCGCCAGGGGGATCAATTCGCGAGTTGTTGTGGTGTGTCGACCTTTCGCATCACTCTCTCGCACCGCACCGATGGCCTGCAGGTCCTGACCGGCCAACGCGTTCACCAGCCGGGACTTCCCAGCGCCCGACGGTCCGATCAGCACCAGAGTCTGGTTGCCGGCCAGCAGCGCCCGCAGGTCTTCCAAGCCCTGTCCGCTTTCGGCTGAGGTGACGAGGACCGCCACGTCATCGCCCAGATCGGCGGCTTCGCGTGCGGCTTCAGCGACCGATGCGGACACCAGGTCGCTCTTGGTCAGGACCACCACCGGTTGCGCACCGCTGTCCTGAGCCAGCACCAGGAATCGCTCAATCCGAGCCGGGTTGACGTCCTGATCCAGTCCGTGGACGACCGCGACAACATCCACGTTGGCCACGATGGTCTGTTCGATCACATGCTCGGACGGATCCCGCCGAACGATGGCGGTGCGTCGGGGCACGATCTGGCCGATGACCGGACCGATGTCGGGGTCGGTGGTAATCAGCACCCAGTCTCCGGTGGCCGGGGCCAGGTCCGCTTGCGCCCGAACCGAGTCTGATGCCACCCGAACCAGATCGTCCTCGGTGAAAACGTCGCATTCCCCGCGGTCCACCCGACCAACACGGCCCACAACGGCGAGGGCCACGTTGTCAGAACTGTCGTTGGCAGAACTGCCGTTGGCGGCCCGTTGATCCTCCACCCGCTGGGCGACGTCATCGTTCCAACCAACATCGATCAGACTGCTGGCCTGAGGGGGCGGCGAGGAACTCACCGGAGTTGACCGTTCACTGATGTTGGGCTCCTTAAGCTCTTCTAAAGAGATATGGCTTGGACGGGCACAGTCACGAGAGTAGGGCCACAATGGACCACATGACAGGTGGCAACCAAACAGCAGAGCGTCTCACAGGCAATGAGGCAAAGACAACCGCTGACACGGCCCCCTTTGACACCAGTTCACGTCTGCGGTCTCGGGCCTCTCTGGCCGGTGCGCTGGCCGGCGGTGCATCACTTGCCGCCGGTGAACTCTTCTCCGGACTGACCGATCGGGTGCGCTCCCTCGTCATCAGCGTGGCCGAGGCCATCGTCGATTGGACTCCCGGCGGCGTCGCCCGCTGGAGCATTGACCTGTTCGGCGCCTATCAGAAGACCCTGCTGGTCTGGGGAATCGTCATCATCTCCCTTTCCGTCGGCGCCGCACTTGGCCGCGCCTCAGTCAGGAACCGCATGGCGGGCTGGATCGGCTTTGCCGCGTTCGGCCTGGTTGGCGGCATCACCGCTGCTCGCGTCCCCGGCAATTCACCCGCCCTCTCCTGGCTTGCGGCGGGCGCCGCGGCAACCATCGGAGCCGCAGTGCTGGCGTTGATGCTCAATGCACTGCGAAACCAGACAACCACCGCTCCTGACGGATTGATCGGCGGGGCAAACGGCAATCGACGGTCCTTCATGGGCCTTGCGCTTGGAACGCTGGGCGCATCGGTCGTGGCGTGGTTCGCCGGCTCGCAGCTGCGTATGCGCTTCAGCGTGGATGCAGCCCGGGAGCAGGCCGCAGACACCATCACCGCCGCCAGCAACGCTGCCGCCCGCAGCACGGCCACTCCGGTACCTCCCACCATCGTGGAATCAGCTGCGGCTGCACCCGCCGAAGAACTTGCGGAAGCGACCGCGACGGCCGAAGCGCCAACCGCGGTCGCGGCAACCAACGCGGCGGACAACTTCGACGACGTGGTTGATGGCATCACGCCGCTGGTGGTTCCCAATGACGAGTTCTATCGAATCGACACCGCCATCATTATTCCGCAGGTCGACCCCGCCGACTGGTCCATGAAGATCAAAGGGCTGGTGGACAACGAGCTGGAGTTCACCTATCAGGACCTTCTGGATCGGGCCAGTCAGCTGGAGCCGGTCACCCTTTCCTGCGTCTCCAACGACGTGGGCGGAAGCCTGGTCGGGAACGCCGAGTGGCTTGGCGTTCCCCTTCGAGACCTGCTGGCCGAAGCCGGCGTCCAACCCGAAGCCGCCCAGTTGGCGAGCCGGTCGGTCGATGGCTGGTCCTGCGGCTTCCCACTGGACGTGCTGGATGACCCCGACCGCATCGCCATGGTGGCCGTCGCCATGAACGGTGAACCGCTCCCGGCGGTGCACGGCTTCCCCGCCCGCCTGGTCATCGCCGGCCTGTACGGCTACGTCTCCGCCACCAAGTGGATCTCCGAAATTGAGCTCACGACCTGGGAAGACTTCGACGGCTATTGGATCCCACGCGGCTGGAGCAAGCTTGGACCAATCAAGACCCAGTCCCGGATCGACGTTCCTCGCAACGGCCGAACCATCGCTTCGGGAACCCAGGCCATTGCCGGTGTTGCCTGGGCGCCAAACACCGGTATCACTGGGGTGGAAGTTCGGGTTGACGAAGGCGAGTGGCAGGAAACCGAACTGATTGAAGATCTCTCCATCAACTCATGGCGGCAGTGGAAGCTTGCCTGGGACGCCACGCCGGGCCAGCACCGCATTCAGGTTCGAGCTACCGACGCCAGCGGTGAAACCCAGACCGACGTGCGAGCCCCGGTTGCTCCCGATGGCGCCACCGGCCACCACACCATCAACGTGCGGGTTGACGCCTGAGTACCGGAGCACCCATCACGAGATTCGTTGGCCGGGTCGTTTCGTACGGCCCCGCAACCTCCTACAGTGAAGGGGTTGGAAATTTCGCCGCACCAGAGCCGTTTATCAACGTTGTTCCGGTGAGAGAACCCCCCTTCTCTGCGCCGTGAGTCCATACAACATCGAACTTCGCCTGGCCGGGCGCGGCCCACAGGCGAAAGACCGAGGAGATTCCCATGGCAAGTAAGCGTGGAGACACATTCGACAAACGACAGCGTGAACGCCGCCGTCAAGAAAAGAACGCGATCAAGCGCGCTCGCAAAGAAGGCCGGGAAGTGCCGGGACCCGTCGTCCATAATCGGCCTCCTGTTGCGTCAGCGTCATCGGCTCGTGAAGCCGAACTGATGCAGATGTTTGCGGTGCTCAACGAGCACTACAACGCCGGTGGTATCGACAAGGCCGTCTTCGAAGCTCGTCGCAAAGAGATCTTTGCCGAACTCGGGATGGAAACCCACGACGACGACGCGAGCACCGACACCGATGACACCGGTGACACCGATGACACCGCCAAGGCTGGCGAGGACGCCGCGTAGTTTCGGCGCTCCGTGCGCTGCCGGTGGCCGACGCTGACGACCACCCCGGCGATGGCTCAATCCAGTTCGTCGATGGAGCGGGGCCAGTCGTCTTTGAGTAAACGCGACAAAGATCGGTCCGCAAGCACGCGGCCATCGGTCTGGCATTTTGGGCAGTAGTTCACTTCGTTTGCCGCGTACACAATGCGCTGCACCGGCGTCTCGCAGACGGCACACGGCTGACCGAACTTTCCGTGGACGATCATGTCGTCGCGGAAGGCCGTGACCTTCCTGGGGAACCCGTCGCCGGTCTCAGCTCGAAGTCGGTCGGTCCACTCGATCAGGCTGTTCTGCACAGCCGCATACAACCGGTCGATTTCATCATCGGACAGTTGACCCGTGCGCCGAACCGGCGACAGCTTGGCGCGAAGCAGGATCTCATCAGAATAGGCATTGCCAATTCCGCTGAAGGCACGCGGGTTGGTCAATGCTCGCTTGAGCGTTCTGTTTGTTTCGGTCAGCCGTTCAGCAAAGGCATCACGATCAATTTCCAGCGGCTCCAGACCGCCACGATCGTGATCTTCGGCCAGGTGAGCTTCGCCCCTCACCAACCACAGCCGGGCCCGCTTCTTCTTTGCCGCCTCGGTCAGTAGCAGGGTGCCTTGAGGAAAATCGAAGGCCGCCAACCCAATGGCCCCGTGTTTTGCGCCCCGGTCTCGCCACTGGAGTCGGCCAGCCACCATCAGGTGAATGACCAGAAACAGCTCATCACCAAAATCCAGGATCAATCGTTTGCCAAGCCGCCGAGTTCCCTGCACCGGGCGACCTTCGATGGCCGACAGCGGCGGATCGAAGGTCTGCAGCACCGCGATGCCTTTGATGCGCACCTTCTCCAAGGTCTGTCCGCCCACGTGTCGGTCAAGCGCCTCGAGGTACACCACGACGTCGGGAAGCTCCGGCACCCGGCCAGTATTGCCGATGAGTCGCCGTCAGGTGGAGTGATGGCCGCCCAACAACCCGACCATCAGATCCACGGCCACCAGCAGATCGTGAGCTCGTTGTGGCGGGGCTGGCTCATCAACGCCGTCGACGATTGCACGATGCTGATCGAAGTTGGCCGCTGCGGCGCGCAGCAAAGTCAGCGCGGCCAGAAGCTGATCCCCGACAAGTTCGTGTTCCTGGGGGTGCTGGCGCAGAGAAAACGCAAGCTCTTCCAGGTCAGCTCGGATCGCCAGCGACGCCGAGTCCCACTCCACCGGATCGTTCTTCAGACCGCGTTGGGCAGTGCAAAGAAGGCCACCGCCACGTAGTGCACGGCGACCGCCGCCACGACCAGGAGGTGAAAGACCTCGTGGTAGCCAAACCACTTCGGCGACGGATTGGGCGCTTTGGCGGCATACACGCCGCCACCCACCGTGTAAAGCACGCCGCCGATGAGCAGTAGAGCGAACCCGGCGCCGCCAATACCGGCCCACAGGTCATCGATGACGGGAAGCGCGCTCCAACCAACAACCAGGTAGGGCGCCACCGTGACCCACCGGGGCGCGTCCAGCCACCACAGCCGGATCGCAACACCAACCAGGGCTCCCGCCCAGACAAACCAGAGCAAAAACGTTGAGGCGGCGCCTTCGAGCGAGAGCACCGCAAACGGAGTGTAGGTGGCCGCGATAAACACAAAGATCATCGAGTGGTCCAGTCGCCGACAGAAACCGTAGAACCGGGTGGGCCAGGCGACCCGGTGGTAGAAACCGCTCACGCCAAACAGACAAATCACGCCCACCGAGTAGACGGCGGCGGCCGCGCGTCCGCTTCCTCCCGGAGTGAAGGCAATCACGATGGGCGCCAGAGCAATCGCCGCGATTGCGGCCAGTACGTGGGACCAGCCGCGAAGGAGGGGGCGGTCCGAGGATTGGTTTGGGGTGGAACTCGACTCAGCGATGGGGTCACGGTACTGGGCACCCACGACGGATCCGCCACGCGTCGCCGGACCAGGGCCGCGGCAGAGCACCAGCGCGTGGATAACCTCACGCCGTGCTCACCGTCTCAAATTTGTCGAAGGCATTCGGCGGCCGGGAACTCTTCAACGGCGTGACCTTCGAGCTTCGGCCCGGTCGACGCATCGCCCTTGTTGGGTCCAACGGCACCGGCAAAACAACGCTGTTGGAAATCGTGGTCGGACTTGGCGATCCCGACACCGGTCAGGTCGTACGCCCCAACACGATGACCATCGGCTACCTCCCGCAGGACCTGGCCGAAGATCCTGAGGGCACCGTCATTGAGGAAGCGATGGCCGGGCGGGCCGACATTCAGGAACTTCGTACCCGAATTCAGGATCTCGAGACGCGGATGGCCGACACCTCAGCGGCCGACTACGAGTCGGTGCTTGAGCAGTACGGCGATGCCCATGCCAAATTCGAACAGCTTGGTGGCTACGGAGCCGAAGCCGAAGCTCATCGGGTGCTGGCCGGACTGGGATTCTCCAATGACGCAGCGTCAAAACCTCTTCGGGACCTGTCCGGGGGTTGGCGCATGCGGGCGGCCCTGGCCCGACTGCTGGTGGCCAACCCCGACATTCTCGTGCTTGACGAACCCACCAACCACCTGGACGTGGACAGCGTCAATTGGCTGGAACAGCATCTGGCGTCATGGTCGGGGGCGGTGTTGTTTGTGTCTCACGATCGGGACTTCATCGACGCCGTGGCGGAACGAATCGTTGAATTGGCTCACGGCACCACCACCGAATACGTGGGCGGATTCGTGGAATTTGTGGTTGCCCGGGAGGAGCGCATTGCGGCCATGGAAGCGGCGGCCCGCAACCAGGCCCGCAAGGTTGCTGAGGTCGAGCGTTTTGTGGACCGGTTCCGTTACAAAGCCACCAAAGCCCGCCAGGTCCAGAGCCGTATCAAAGCTCTGGAAAAGCTGGAGCGCATCGAAGTGCCTACCGACAAGGAGGTGAAGGCCAAGTTTGGCTTTCCCGAACCGCGCCGGTCTGCCCGAGTGGTGGCTGAGTTTGACAAGGTCACCGCCGGCTACGACGACACCATGATTCTGAGCGATGTGAGTGTGGTCATCGAACGAGGAATGAAGGTCGCCCTGGTTGGACCCAACGGCGCAGGCAAGACCACCTTCATCAAATTGCTGCTGGGCCAGCTGGAACCCAACAGCGGACAGGTCACCATTGGCAACAACGTGGATGTGGCCCAGTTTGAGCAGCATCAGGCCGAGATCCTGGTGGCCGAGCGGACCGCACATGGCGAACTTCTGGCCACGATGGGCGATGTTGGCAAACGAAACCTCCGCACGATTCTTGGCAGCTTCGGGTTCTCCGGCGATGCCGCCGACCGCCGGATCGCGGAGCTGAGCGGCGGTGAACGGACCCGGCTGGCGTTGGCCAAGACCATGGTGCACCCGGTCAACCTCCTGGTGCTTGACGAGCCCACCAACCACCTGGATCTGGCGTCTTGTGATCTGCTCGAAGAAGCGCTGCAGGCCTATCCCGGGACCGTCATCATCGTCACCCACGACCGACACCTGATTCGCAACGTTGCCGAGCACCTGATTGAGGTGCGCAACGGCAAAGCGGTCTGGCACGACGGGGTGGACGAACGGGTCCTGGGGGTGCTCCCGGATCCGGGAACGCCAGCGGCCAGTTCCGGGGGCCGGACCAAACAAGCGAAGAGTTCAGGCAGGCAGTCCAAAGGGGCGGCCGGCACGTCCGGTCGAGGCAAGTCCAAGCCCGGGACCAACCCAGGCGGCCGGGATCAAAGGGCGCGTAAGCGCCAGGAGGCCGATACGCGCAATACCCGGCACCAGGACACCAAGGAGTTGCGCAAGTTGCTTCGCCACGCCGAGAACGCATGGCAAAAAGCCGAAGACTCAGTGGCCCGCCTGCAGCAGGAGATGGCGGATCCGCAGGTCTACGCCGACGCCGCCCGCATTGCAAAACTCACCACTGCGCACAATGCAGCCAAGGATGAAGCAGCCGACTTGGCGATCCGTTGGGAACAGGCGGCCACCGCACTGGAGAACGCCCAACGATGATCCGGAGCTACACCGTGACGAAGTCGATCAGTTGCTCGACCGAAGTGACAAGCGGGGTCTCCAGATCGGTCCACGAGTCAACCTGACCCAACAGGTGTTTCCAGAACTGGGCCGGGTGGGTGGTCACGCCGAGGGCGTCGAGGATGCCCTCCTTCCACGGCTGACCTTTCGGGATCTGCGGCCAGGCTTCGATGCCGATAGCCGACGGTTTCACCGCTTCCCACACGTCGACGTACGGGTGTCCAAGAATCAGGACGTCGGGATGGTCGATCGTGGCAGCAATGCGCGATTCTTTGCTCCCGCCCACCATGTGGTCCAGGAGAATACCCAATCGCCGACCATCGCGGGGACCGAAGGTCCGGACCCGAGCTTCAAGGTCATCGGCGCCTTCCAGCTGCTCAACCACCACGCCTTCCCAGCGAAGGTCATCGCCCCACACTCGTTCGATCAGCTCGGCGTCGTGGATTCCTTCCACCCAGATGCGACTGGCACGCGCCATGCGCGCCGGGGTCTCCCCCACATCGACCGAGCCCGACGCGGTGCGTTGAGGCGCCTTCGGCGCAACCGGATCGGTCGGCTGGCGCAAGGCAACCGGAACATCCTCGTACTCGAACATGCCGTCCACGGCCGTGAATCGAATATCTTGTCCCGATCCGTTGCGGAGAACGACGAAGTCGCCCTCCTGGAATTTGATGACGGCACCAACGGTGCCATCGCCGCGGTAGCGCAACACCTGGCCGGGCCGGACGAACAGCTTCTTATGGCTCAGACCCCGTTGGCGCGGTGCGTCAATATCAAGGGGTTCGGACAAGATTCCGTCACCAGACATGAGGGCGAGATTAGTAACGCTGGCGGGCGAAACCGGGGACCCGTTGCGAGCCGAGTGGTTGACGTCGCTAGTTGAACAGGGTGAATTCCGCGGTCAGTGGGGCCGACTGATTGCCATGCAGATCGGTGGCGGTGATCGAGTAGACAATGGTGCCGTCCTCGGGTAGCTCGACGTCGACAATCTCGGTCGACCCGCGACCCTGAGCCAACAAGGACGGTGGCCCGCCGTCGTCGCTGCGCCGGACCTCATAACGAACGACCTCGGTGTCGTCGGTGGCTTCAGGCCACCGGATTACGACGCCGTTGTCGGACAGCTCGGAGAAGAGCTCCCCGGTGAAGGTTGGTGGTGATGTGTCGTCGGTTGCCAAGGCCACTCGCCACACCGCTTCGGTGCTGGCGCCAGATTCTTCCTGGCCCACAACGATGTACACGTAGCGCTCGCCGGCGGCGACGGTCGTGTCGACGAACTCAAGATCATCACCGCGGTAGATCTCCTGAATGCCCACCCATCCGGCCGGGTCCGAGGTGCTGGCTTGGGCGGCCGTGGTGCGAAACAGGACATGGTCCTGCACCGCCGGAATACGTGACCAGCCAAGCGCGATGGCACTGGAAGTCGCCTCGGTGAGCGTGAGCGTGTTGCCCTCAAAGGTCGAAGCGCTGAAGGCGGAATTGGATGGCTGAATGGTGCTGGCGGAGTCGCCGGTCCCTCGAAAGGAACCTTCCACCGGCTGATCAAATGACAAGAGGCAGGCCAGATTTCGGTCGCCCCATTCACTCCAGGTGAATTCGTTCTGCGGGGGTACCGGTTCCCAACGAACGTCGTTGCGAGGACCACCGAGGAATTGGTCCAGCGACGCAGCACAGAACTCAACGCTGATGCGGTTCAGTTCATTGGTGCCGGGCCAGTCGCCTTCGAGTTGCGTGTTGGCGTAGACCTCGTGGGAGTGCGCTTGATCGCAGGGCGCAAGCGACGAACCGATGAGAGAGAAGTCCAGCGGCGGAAGGCAGTCGCCTTCCTGCAGACCGAAGTAGGAGACCTGTCCGCCGACTCGTTGCGGGTTCAGTTCCGCGAAGGTGATGGCGCTTGGCTGATTGAGCTGCACCACGCAGCTGATTCGGCGGTCACCGTTGGATCAGGTTTCTTCGGAGGGGTGTACCCAAAGCACGGTCACCAGCACCGTCTCAAAGTGGGCGCCGGTGGCATCACGGAAACGGGACCGGCACAGGTCCCGACCTTCGGCGCCCAGCGCCTGTTGACCGGGGAACGATGCGTCGCGGAGTTGCAAGGTGTCGAATACCTCGAAAAGGTGCATTTCTGAGCAGGGCAGAGCCGGCTGACCATCGCCGAGCGCCTCGGTGCTGAGGAAGCAGTCACCGACGCTGCGAACGGCAGAGAAGTCAGCGTCGGCCGCCGACCCCGAGCTCACGCTGCTGTCACCGGTGGCCGAACCGGATGACGGATCGATCACCGTCGCCCCATCGTCGGTACCGCCGCTGCAAGCGGCGACGAAGAACGCCAGCACGATGCCAGCGGCAAGCCGAAGGAACAAAGTGGCGGCAGGCCCAGTGCGTATCACGTCTAAAACGTATCGGGCCAACGGCGTCAGGCGACTGGGTACCGGTCCCTATCGCGGCCAGTGGTCATATGGTCACACCGGCGGAAGGATGATGACCTTGGCGCCCAGGTCCCCAGCCCACTGGCGCACGGCGGATTCCTGCGAGAACAGGACGACCTGCCGGTCTCGGCTCAACTCGTGGATGACGTCCAACATGGCCGCGGTCCGTTCATCGTCAGCGTGCACGGTGACGTCATCAAGGAGAAGCGGACAGGATTCGGCGCCGGGCGAAACGACCTCAGCAATCGCCACCCGGAGCAGGAGATAGATCTGCTCGGCGGTTCCGTGCGACAGCTGTTCGGCTGGCATCCACATGCCGCCTGCCTGTTGCACCTGCACCGACAGGTCTTCGGGGTTGACCCGGAGTTGTTTGTACCGACCGGCGGTCACGCGGGCGAGACGATCTTCGGTGAGCCGCGCCAGAACGGGCGCAACATCTCGGTGAACTTCACGTCGGGCCTTCACCAGAAGATCGATGGTGGTATCAATGGTCGCCAGATGCGCGTGCAGACGGTCATGGTCGCGGTGCGCTCGGGCTTGCTCTTCTCGAAGCTCGGCGAGGCTGGTCAGATGACCGGTCTCCTCCTCAAGTGCGCCATGAAGCTGATCCGCGGTTGTGCGTTCGGCAACCAGTTCCCGTTCAAGCTGTTGACGCCGGGCCGTGATCTGCTGGGCGCTGCGATCCGCCCATGAGGCGGGCACCGGGCCAAACGCCGATGCCAGCGCCTTGCGGGCGGCGTCGCGTTCGGCCACCGCCTGTTTCAGCTCGTCGAGCGTCCGGCCTTCAAGCAGTTGACTGAGCGATCGACGAGCCTCAGCAACCCGAGCGATTGAGTCGCGAGTGGAGTCAGCCTGGTCACACCAGGCCCGCAGCGCTTCACTCAGGCGTTGGATATCGGCTTCGGTGCGCGGAGGCTCGACTGGCAATGATGCGGAGAGCCCGACCACGGCCGCCGCCGCTTCCAGGTCCGCCACCGCCGCCCGCCGGCGCTGCGCTGACTCTTCCACCGCCGCTTCGGTGGCGCGAACGGCGTGCAGTTCCCGCATAAGCGGCTGCCGACTCTGCGACGCCATCAGCTCCCGGCGCCGTTGTGCGCACGCGCCCACCCATTGGTCAGCCCGGGCAAGCAGCTGGGGGGCCGACAGTGCGTCGTCCAACGCCGCGCCCTGCGTACCCCTGCCTTCACCAGCATTGCCTTCACCAGCATTGCCTTCACCAGCATTGCCTTCCAGGGTGCGCAGGAGCTGGTGCAACGACCCGGCTGCTTGTGTGGTCTGCGCCGCAAGAACATCGCGCTCCTCGGCCCACGCCGTCCACCCTCGGTGCTCGGCCTCGTGGCGCTCAACCGCGGTCGCCGTGGACCGCAGCTCAGAAGGATTGACCGACAGGCCGGCGGCCCGAACCCGTTCCTCAAGCGGCGACAGCACTGGGGAAATGGAATCCGGGGCACCGGGCTCCGACGTCGCCCCAACCGACCCGACCGGCAGCTGCGCACGACAGCGGAGTTGCGAACAACCGAGCACGACCGATCCGGCGGCTACCACGACGCCCAAGGCCACGGCGAGCCATTGACCAACCGCAATTCCACCGATGATGGCCAGCAGACCGGCAATCACCCCGGCCACCGTGGCCCACATGGGACTCCGCTCCGGCTGGGGAGTCGGGACCGTTGCAACCGGTTGATTCCGAAGCGCAACGCGGCTGGCAAACCCATCTGCGGCATCCCGCAGTTCATCGGCGGTGAAACCGGCGACCTCGGCGGGCAGGTCACGGACTTCTGGTTGACGGCGATTCATCGCCACCGTGGCTTGTTGGACCGCCCGGAGTTCGTTCACACGGTCAACCAACTCCGGAGCCGGCGAGGTGGGACCAGCAGGTGCCAACGGGATGGACTCCAGGTCCGCCAGCACATCGTCCGATGATCGCTCCGGCGACGGGGACAACCCCGGCCGGTTCTCGATGGTGACGAGGGCGGCCCGCGCCTGGGCCACCAACTCCGCGGTTGAACCGGACCCGACGCTCACTGCTTTGTCGTCGCCGTCAAACTCATCCACGGTCGCCCGAAAATCCAACGCCAGCGAGAGGCGCTCGGTGAGGCGATGCGTCCGACGCTCGGCCTCGGCCAGTTCCAGCTGCCCAATCCGTTTCGCAAGCTTGGCGGTCCGTTGCTCGGCGGCGGCTCGGGCGGCCTCGTTCTGACGATGGCGTTCCCATTGGTCACGAGCCCGGTCAACGGCCGCATCAGCGGCTTCAACCGCATCCATTGCCTGCCGGAGGGGCTTGGACGAGCCCTTCCGCGTGGTACCAATGGCCTGCTTCTGGGCGGACAGGCGGGTGATGGCCTGCTCCGCCGACGAATCAGATTCGGAGCGGCTGCTCACCGACTGCTGGAGGAGACTCCGCAGAACGCCGACCGAGGCGTCGCGGCCCTGCGCAACTGCGAGCTCCAGGATCTCGGCCTGGCCCACCGACGCCACAAGCGGCAGAATCTGCCGGTTCAGTCCCGCCAGAGTGCTGGCATCCAGTCCGCGGTCGTGCATCAGATCCGCACTGAGGTCAACACCGGTGACGTCGTCAATGGCTTGGGACACCCCCGAGGCCAGGTCATGGGTGATCCGCACCACTCGGCCCGAGTCGGTTTCCACCGCGCACGAAACCGCCCACGTGTCACCGGTCCACGGCTTGTATCGGCTGGACTGCGCGGCGTACCGCTCGTCCGCTTTGCGGGCTTTGCCTTTGCGGCGCCCCGTCAGCGCAGTGGTTGTGGCGGCGTGCCAGCTGGATTTGCCCGTCTCGTTGGCGCCGGAAACCACCGTGAGTCCCGGACCAAAGTCCAGCCGATCGTCAACGTGGGGTCCAAAAGGATGAGCGCGCACCCAAAGAATCTTCATGTCAGCGCCTCCAGATCACGCCGATTTTCGAACGCCCGCAATCCGAGCTCAACCACCCGCGCCCGCTCGGCCTCGTCCAGTTCCGATGCCGCATCAGCCAGCCGCACAAAGTGGCTGCGCACCGACGACTCCTCTGTGCGGATGGCATCAAGATCGAACGCACGATGCACGCGATCGGTGCGCACCAGGAAACCGTCGAGGTCCGCCCCGGCCGACTGCAACTGCGCCAGATCCAACTGGACGTCAGGATGCAGTGCACCGGTGAGATCCACTCGGAGCCAACCCTGGTGGGTTGCGACCACATCGGCCACCTGCCGATGCACTTCGGTGCTGTGCCGAGCGTTCGAGATGTCCACCGTGACGGCCTGGGCCGACGTTGGACCAACAGCATGGGTGGTCAAGGTTGGCGCTCCGCCACCAGCGGAGAATCGGGCGATTACCGCGCCGCGCTCCCCCGTCTCTCCGAACTCCAATGGGTCCGGGTTGCCGGGGTAACAGTGGTGCTCACCAGCAACGGGATGATGGTGGTGGCCAACGAATGCGTAGTCAAAACCGGCGGCCGCAACCTGGGGCCCATCAAAGGGGGCGTGGGGTGACTTATCGGCACCTTCGAAGCTGAATCCCGCCCGTTCAGAGCCGTGGAACAGCCCAAGGTTCAGATCACCAGCCGCCTCCGAAGCGCCGACGACCGGTCCCCGACCATCAAAGAACCCGGCCGTACCGGATGCGGTGACATGGGAGGCCCCCCAGATCGACGCGCCGGGAACCAGCTCAAAGCGTTCAAAGGTCGGCGCATCAAAAACGTTGACCAGACGGGGCAGCGGCGCCCGGGCATAGAGCGAGGATCGGGAGAGATGGTCATGGTTGCCGGCCGCGCACAACACCGGGAGGCCGCAATCCAACGTTGACGCCACAAAGTGCGCCAGATCAGGGGAGAAGAACTCATCTTCATACAGGTCGCCGCCGCAAAGAATGGCGTCGGCGCCTTCGGCCAGTGCCAGTTCCACGACATTCTCCAGCGTGGTGCGAAGAGCGAGGCGGCGTCGACTGGCCGCGCCGGCGTCAGCCCAGGCAAACTGCCGCTCCAGGTGCAGGTCGGCAAACATCAGCACCGTGAGAGCGGCGGGGTCGGGAAAATCGGCCATACGTCATTGTTTCAGGGGGGTCTGACATTCTCGGGGATCCGCTTTCGGGCGGCTCCCATCCAACGCAAACCCACTCAAAAGAGTGACTGCTGCTCACCAGCCAGGGGATTTCCTTCGGTCAGACGGTGCACCAGTCCCGAAGAACGTTGCACGGTCCGACCAATCGATTCGACCACCGTGTCCTCGGTGGCCACGATCACCACCGACGCCTTGGCCCGGGTTATGGCGGTGTAGAGCAGTTCCCGGGACAGAACCGGCGAAGGTGCATCGGGCAGCGCCACCACCACATGGCCGTATTCAGATCCCTGACTCTTGTGGATGGTCAGCGCCCACACCGTTTCGATGACATCCAACCGGGCGGCATCCACGGTCAATGACCCTCCGACCGCTCCTCGATCGAACACCACCTGAACCCCGCCATTGGCGGCCGGGGCCACGACGCCAACATCGCCGTTCATGAGCGAGTTGAGATAGTCATTCTCGGTCACCATCACCGGCCGGCCCGGATACCACCGGCGCGTTGAGCGACCTCCGACCGACGGTTCAAGGTCTCGCTCCACCGCATGGTTCCAGGCGGCTCGACCGTTGGGCCCGAATCGGGTTGCGCACAACACCTTGGTGCCGGCGAGTTCGGCCAGCGCCCGCTGTGGTTCACCGGCCGCAGCCACCACCTGGCGGGCGACGGTCTGGACTGCAGCGACAACTTCCCGGTGGGCGGCGGTGCCGGGAATCACGAGGCGGACATCCGGAACCGACGGGTCGACGAGCAGGCCGAGAGCCGCAGCGGCGTCGCCCTCCCGGACCGCGGTGGCCAGGGAGACGATGGCCGAGTCCTCCTGCTGCCGATACACCCGGTCAAGCTCGGCCAACACGGGAGCGTCCACTGAATCGACCAGGTCCCGGAGCACCGAGCCCGCCTCGACCGATGCCAGTTGGTTGGGGTCCCCCACCAGCACCAGCGACGTTTCGGGACGAAGCGCGGACAACAGCCGAGCCATAAGCGGCAGGGACACCATCGATGTCTCGTCGATGATCACCGTGGCGGCAGCCAACGGATTGGCGGCGTCATGAGCGAACCCCCGCCGGCCCGCACCCAACAACCGGTGAATGGTGACGGCCTGAAGGTCGGCCAACTGCTCGGCCAACTCGGCGGAAACGCCGTCTCGTTCGGTGTGGAGGGCCTCGGTGAGCCGTTGGGCGGCCTTTCCGGTGGGAGCAGCGAGCACCACCCCACCCCGGGCATCGATGCCCCCGGCGGTCAACGCCGCAACCACTCCGGCCACGGTCCAGGTTTTGCCGGTACCCGGGCCACCGGTGATGACAGTGAGCGGTTGGGTCAGTGCGGCATGCGCAGCCGCGCGCTGCGCGTTGGGCCCGGAGGCATCGGCTGGAAAAAGTTGGTCGAAGACGGGCGGCACCGCAGCGACACCCGATGACGACGGCGCCATGGCTCGACGCTGGGCAACGACCTCGGCTACCGCCCGCTCATAGCTCCAGTAGCGCTGCAGATACAGCCGGCGTCCATCCCACACCAGCGGCCGCTGACCACCCGACTGGGAAACCTCGGCTCGCATCCGGGCGCGTCCTTTGCCCACCGCCGCCGTGCCATCGACCACCACAACCAGGGAACTCTCAGCCAACAACGCTGTCCAGCGCCGGGCCGCCGGCCACGGCAGATCTTCCAAACCCGGTCCGCCGTCTTCGGCACCATCGACCACCAGGTGTTGCATGATTGACGCCGGTTCGACGCAGACGTTTCCGACTGTCGGGGCCCGCATCGCAAACGACGCGGCCAGTAGTACCTCGGGGGTTTCGTCGGGCCGAAGGCGCGCCAGCGTTCGGGCAAAGTTGACCTCGACCTCGGTGAACAGGCCGGCGCGAGAGAAGATCTCCACCAGCTCCAGCGCCGTCGTCTCGCTCATGCCAGCTGCCCGTCCAACAGGTCGCTGAGCGCCACCACCAGACCAGCATCTGGTCGCCAACCGAACACGCCATGGGGGTCACCATTAACCATGGGGGTGGTCACTCCCACCATGCCGCGCACAAAAAGATACGCCATGCCGCCCAGATGCACGGCCGGGTTGTAGTCGGCCAGCCGCAACCGCAGGTAGCGGTGCAGCCCCGCCGAGTACAGAAGCCCCTGCAGCGGGTAGTGGTGGTGGGCCATGGCTTCGGCCAGCCGGAGCGGGGCATAGTCCGCGATGGTGGGCAACCGGTAGCGATCGCCGAGCAGGTTGGTCTTGTAGTCGACAACCACGAAACGATCCGGCGCCGCTTCGCCACCGCCTTCACCATCGCCACCTGCCACCCGGAAGACACCGTCGATTGACCCAGTCATCCAGCCGGCCATTGCGGCATCCAGTTCGCCGCCCACCAGTCGGTCAACCCACGGCCGGAGCGGTCCGCTCAGCATGGGGTCATCGGCCGAGTACTGCGCCAGCAACTGGCCAATCCGGGTTCCCGAGCACCGGCCAAGCGCAATGTCGAACGCCATTTCGTCCGCCACGTCCTCTGCAGAAAAATCCCGGAGTGCCCGACCATCAAACAGCGGCCCCATGGGGGTGGACGCCGCAGCCACCAACCCGGCCGCCAGGGTCTCGACATCGACTACTGAGTCGCGACCGGCCAGTTCACGCTGAAGATCCTTGAACAACGTTGGTGATGCGAAGTCCACGTGCTCCAGCACATCGTGCACCAGCGTTCCGAACGCCGCTCCGGCCATCAGCTCCCCCAGCGGCAGACCGGGTCCGGCGGTGGGCTCCTCTGCCACCATGGCGGCCGCAGCACGCATCTGGTCGGTAACCGGCTCAACAATCGGCTCGTCGTTGGCGCCGCTGGATGCGGCGGCGTCTTCGTCTCCGGGCGCGATGTCGTGCAGTCGTTCCCACGAACCAGCCGTCAGGCTGGTGAATGACCAGCGCCGCCAGTCCTGGTCAAACTTTCGAGTGAGGGGTGCCACCGACAATGGCGGTGGTGATGCGTCGCCATAGTCCAGTGTCTGACCGGCGGTGAGCACGCGCTCGTCAACTCGGTCATGGGCAATCGTGCCGTTGGCCGGGGCCGTCAGCAGACGCACACGCTCGTCGACCTGCGCCCGAAGCTTTACCGACGATGGGGCCTTGATCGCAGTGAGGTCCTCCCCTACCAGTCCCACATTCGTGCGGGAATTCAGCAGGCGAGAAAGTGGGGCGTTGCCGCTGCGGTACGGCGTCCACCAGGCCACAGTCAGGTGA
>Ga0114953_1000431_pt1 | contig 30807 bp, 27 predicted proteins | sample SidtaG_FD_87298 | JGI IMG/M metagenome (GOLD analysis project Ga0114953, IMG submission 87298) | Marine algal microbial communities from Sidmouth, United Kingdom - Sidmouth_Male2 metaG | ecosystem: Host-associated > Algae > Red algae > Unclassified | place: Sidmouth, United Kingdom | collected...
AGTTTCCCGCGATTGGGGTCAGGCTGTCGAAGGTGATCCGATCTTCTTTGTTCGACTGCTGGACACCTGCGGTCTTGAGATTGTCGAGGATGACACTCGCGAAGTCTTGATGGCGTCCGCCATATGCTTCGTCAGTTTCTTCAGCGACTTTGTCCCAAGTGTCGATCAGATCGTCGTTTTCGTCCACGCTGAGAATGCGGTGCGGGGAGACGGATTCGACGGTGAAGGGCCCAGCGCGGGAGGTGTCGATGGTGATCCAGCGCCGCCCCCATTGCTCGGCAACGTAACACCTTCCCACGCAGCCCCTCGCGCTCAGCCAGTGAAGCCATCACCTGCAAACCGTCGCCAAGGATCATGCGGTTGCTCCAGTGACCTTCGTGGCGGTAGAAGTCGGTGGACTTGGCCTCGTCGGGCAGACCGTTGAAATCGGAGAATAAGTCCGCCTCGTGGTAACCTTCGTCTTCGATCCCAGCCCGGGTTCGTGACTGGCGGAGGAGGTCGTCCATCAACGCCTTGGGGTGGACTTTCTCTTGGATGTAAAGTGGTGGGGCAGAGACATTGAGCGGGCCGTCATCCTTTCCTCGCCAGACGAGCTGTGGGTCGAGATCGGGATTGCGGCGCTCGTAGGCGACCTGCACTGGAGTCTTGACCTCGTCGCGAGCGACCGACTGCATCTCGGCGGGCGGGATGTTCTTACGGGTCGCGTCGTCGTGACCGTAGTGGCCGACTGCCTTGCGCTTGGTTGATTTCTTTTTGGGCATGGGAGGATTGACTAAGGAATGTCTACGGATGGCGAAATGGCGAGGACTTTAGACAATGTCCGGTCATTGCAATTGCTATAAATCACTTAAGGTGAACGCTTTACAATTATTCCGAATTAGCTAAGATTGACTAAGATTGACTAGAACCTTGATCGGATTGTAGAGTCCAGACCGCTCCGCGGGTGTGCCCAGTGACCGTAATCCGATCCTCGTCCTTCATCTTCTGGAGGAGATTACCCACCTTGCGGGACTTCTGGGTAGGCTCAAGGATATCGGGCAGTTTCTCCCGGAGAAGGGTCTCAAGGTCTGCACGTTTGGCCTCCCCGAATTCGGTCAAGTAGTTCTCGATGAGGGTGCAGTAGAATTCGTCATCCAGTGCACGATTTTTGATATATTCCGCCTTTGCCTCCGGGGAATGCAGGAGGGAAGCCGCAATCTGGGGCCGCCGCCTGGTGCCTTCGAGGAGTCCGAGACGCTTTAAGCGGTGGAAATTGGCATCGCCGGGTAGGATGCCCTTCTGCACTCGATCTAGTGCAACCACGTTACGCCACTCTAGGTCGTGCCAGTCATGGAGGATACGGCTGTAGTTCTCATCGATGAATTGCCCTGGAAGGTACAGAAGGACACGGTCGGTTTCGGTAAGATCGTAGTCAGGCAGTGGTAGGTAGCGTTTCGCCTGGCCCCGGAACATGACATCCCTGATCCCGAAGCCCATTGTGTCGATCATCCGCAGGTTGACCATCGCCTCGGCGAGGAATTTGTTTCGGTAGCGGGTAGGGCTACGGGTCTCCAGGATGTAGTCCTCCGGGGTTCCGTCAAAGAACCCTCCGGCATTCTGAAAGGTCAGCCCCTCAAGGCGCTCGGTGACGAGGATCCGCTCACACTTCTGGTAGTCCTGGTGGACGACGCAGTTGTGAAGAGCCTCTAGGACGATTCGTTGGTCATATTTTTCAATCTCCTCCGGGATCAGTTGACCGGGAGGGAGCAAGGTCAACTTGATGTTGCGAATTCTCTGGTAAAGAAGAGAGGTGGTGAGGAGAAACGGAGGGGAAAAATGCTCGTAGGCCGTCTCTTCCCCCTCCAATTTCCAGGTGAGTTCAGCAACATGGGGGTTGATGAAATGGCTGCTCTCCGACTTGCCGAGGAGGAGGATCGCAGTACGGGTGATGGCACCTGAACGAGTCAGCTTCGCCTTGTCGAGGAATGTCACATCGTTCCACGACTGGATCTCTTCAGCCGGTATTCTCTGAGAGAATTTCTGGGCGAACACCTCCCGGGCTTTGGCAATGGCAACAGGCTCAGGGTCGCCGATACTGGCCTCCTCGATGACATGGGCGCTCCAGTCGATCCCTGAGGACTGCTGGAGAATCTGTTCACGCTCGGTCTCGCTCAGTGCACCGAGGGACTCGCCATCCCGCGCACCGCATTTGCGGTCTGCCAGGCGATGAGCATGGACATAACCATGGTCTTTCCCGCTCCGGTCGCGAGTTTCAGCGCGATGCGAAAGAGATCAGGATTGGCCTCCGCGTTAACGGCCTTGAGGTAATTGTTATAGTCGAATACAGATTTCCCTTTAAGTTTGGGAGCAACTTCGGCGAGCCAAATCGCGGTCTCGACAGCCTCGATCTGGCAGAAGAAAGGACGGATGGTGTTGAACTCGTGAGTCCGCCAGTGCCGCAACAGGCGAGCAGTCGTCGGGGTGACGCCCCACTGGCCCTCTGGCAAATTCCTCCAAGTATCGACCTTGGCTCGCACCTGATTGACGATGGAGGTTGGGTCATACTCGGTGCCATCGACCGAGACCATCGGCTGCTCAAAGAGATCGGATTGTTCCTTTTCTTTCCGCCGTTGCTTGGATTTAGGAATCGGGGTCAGATAGGAGCACTCCCGCCTAGCATCTTCGACTCGTCCTGTAGGTAGCCCTTCTTCCAACAGCCAATGCTTGGCAGGATACTGATAGGGGGAGTTGAGAATCGGATTCTTGAAAAAGTCAGCCATTCGATTGAGGGAGCCATACAAGGGAGCATAGAAAAGACGATTTCAAGGCATGAACCGCCGAAGGGGTAGAAGTTATTAGCGATGCTAAAAAGAGGCTACCTCGACAGATGGTGTCAAGTGGGCTCGAATTTCTCGGCATTTAGATGCCTGGGCATGCGGTAACCGATCAATGTGGGTAAGGAGTCTTCTAGAACCTTATTGGCGAGGATCAAAGCGCGATTCCAAACAATCCCCTCACCTTAATGTCTTATTTCAACTGGCTCTAATCGCCCATTCTGACTATGGACTTAGCATGAGTAATTTCGACGAGAACGGCATTGAGCAGAAAAGCAGCTTGGGCAGATTGGGCTTCCTGCTCGGAGTCGTCGGCGTAGTCTGGCTCGCTTTCGATCTATCTATTGGATGGGGCTCTGCATGGCCCTGGGTTATCGTTATCGCTGGATGTCTCGTGGTCTTGGCGGAAAAGGTCTCCAAGATCAGCCGTCGCCATCGATCAGGACCGCGTAACGCTGAAATTATAGGGGGCGTGGTAGTGGCAGTTCCTACCGATGGGCCTTTGCGGCCCGGCGGCCAGTGGTCCTGCAGGCTCGGCAGGTTCGACGTCGTCGGGATTTCCGGAAGCTTGACGGTCTTGAGACTAGAGAGCGTCCGGAAATTAGACATACACCATGGGCACCCCGACTTATGGCCTCGCGTTCTTATTTCTCTCGTGATGGACAACGGCCAGCCGGTCGAGGCTTGGCGGTACCCGGAGAGGGTGGCGAGCCGGTAGGCGGGTCGGGCTAGCTCTCGTTACTACGGTCAGCGGGATGATTCTCGGCCTCTCCCATCTCCTGCCGAAACAACGCCAGCACATCAGGATTTAGTTGATTAGCGCCTTCACCTTGTCTGCACTTTCGCCCCATCCTCTAGCATGGACGTCCAACCGATCGAGATTCTGTATCAAGATGAACATCTCGTCGCGATCAACAAGCCGGCAGGACATCTGACTCACTCCTCCGACACGCCACAACCCGACGATTTGGTCTGCCTAAATCTTCTTCGCGACCAGATCGGCCAACACATCTCAGTGATTCACCGACTTGACCGGCCGACGAGTGGCGTCTTGCTCTTTGGTTTAGACAAGAGATCCGCAGCGCGAACCCAACGACAGTTTGAACGACGCCAGGTCACGAAGACCTACTACGCTGTCATCAATTCCGAGCCCGCTACGAATCAGTGGGACTGCGAGGAACCGCTGCGAAAGCAGGACGACGCTCCAGTCAAAGCCGCCCACACAACGTTCCAAGTCCTAGAAGCGACTCGGCCGACCAGCCTCGCGGATGGCGAATGTCCCGTGTTAACCCTCGTCGAAGCAACCCCTCACACCGGTCGGTTTCATCAGATCCGACGTCATTTGCTCCACGCCGGTTCGCCAATCGTTGGCGACTACCGCTACGCCGGAATCGATGCTTCCGACAAACTTGGCCAACGCCTAGGGACGGGAACTAGAATGCTTCTTCAAGCCCACCGACTTAAATTTGAGCACCCTAAAACTGGAGAGGATCTCACGATTCGCGCTCCGATGGAACCGTTGATCGCTAAGCTATTTGTCGATGCCTAGTAGCAGAAACAATCCACTAGCGCCCCCACTCTGCCAATCGCTCTTTTAGCACTTCCACAAAGCGCTCATTTTCGTGCTTCTGGCCTACGCTGACCCGAATCCAGTCGGGAAGTTTGTAGCCTCTCATCGCACGAATAATGACGCCTTGCTCCTGCATTTCGCGAAAAGCCCGGTCTCCGTCTCCAACCTTGACCAAGACGAAGTTTGCGTAACTAGGAACATACTCTAAGCCCATCTCTCTGAAGGTGTTCTGTAGGTATTCACGTCCTTGGTCGGTAATCTCTTTTGTCCGATCTTGGTGGTCTTGATCGGCCAGCGCAGCCAGTGCGGCGGCTTGCGCTACGGCGTTGGTGTTGAACGGCTCACGCGCCTTGTTCATGACCTCTGCCAGCTCCGGAGAACTCATGCCGTAACCAATCCGAAGCGCTGCCAATCCCTGAATTTTCGAGAACGTGTGGAGCACAATGACCCGCCGTCCATCACGGACATATTTCAGTGTGTCTGGTGCATCATCGAGAAACTCGTAGTAGGCCTCATCGAAGACCACAACGACATGTTCTGGCACCTTGGCCATGAAGCGATCGAGTTCTTCTTCGGTCGATAGAACGCCGGTCGGATTATTGGGATTGGCGAGAAAGACGACGCGGGTCTTGTCATTGATTGCGGCTGCCATGGCATCGAGATCCTGACGAAACCCGTCTGCTTCAGGAACTTCGATGGTCTCAGCTCCGAACAGAGCGGCAGTGAGCTTATAGACGACGAACGCGTGATCGGAGACCACGATGTTATCGCCTGGGCGCAAGAAGCCGTGCCCAATGAGAACAATGATCTCGTCCGATCCGTTGCCAACCGTAACATTGGATTGCTCCAGGCCGAATTTTTCGGCGATGGCGTTACGCAGATGATAGGCGCCCCCATCGGGATAAATATGCGACTGAGTCAGCACCTTCTGCATTGCCTCGACGGCAGCAGGAGATGGCCCGAGAGGGTTCTCGTTCGAAGCGAGCTTAACGATCGATTCCGGATCGAGACCCAGCTCTCTAGCCACGTCATCGACCGGTTTGCCCGGTTCGTAGACTCCGAGGTTGCGAAACTGTGGCTTGGCGAGATCCCAGATATTCATAGCGGTGGTCGTCTTTGACTAAGAATCCGGCAGCGTCTCTGTGAGCGCGGCGAGAAGGGTGTCCATGGTTTCGTCTGTTTCGTCTCCCATATTCGAAATACGGAAGGTGACGCCTTTGATTTTTCCGTAACCGCCGTTGATCGTCATCTTGTGATCGGCAATCAGACGCTTGTTCCAGGCAGCCACATCAATCTCGCGATTGTTGGCGACGCAGGTCAGTCCCTTAGAGCGGAAACCTTCTGGCGCGAAGTGTTCGAACCCATGAGCCGCCACCCAGTCGTGGACTTTCGCATTGAGCCGAGCGTGACGAGCGTAGCGGTTGTCGAGTCCCTCTTCCAAGATCTGGGCGACCTTGTGGCGAAGCGCAAAAATCAGCGAAATACATGGCGTGCTCGGCGTCATGTTTTTGGCGGCGTTCTTGGCGAATTCGTGAAAATCGAAGTAGTAGCCACGGTCATCGATCGTTGCAGAACGTTCCATGGCAGCCTCTGAAACCGTGAACAAACCAAGTCCAGGAGGCAAGGCGAGCGCCTTTTGGCTCCCAGTAAGAAGAACATCGATTCCCAAGCTATCGAACGAAAGCGGAACGGTGGTAAAGCCGGAAACGGAATCGACGATGAACATCACATCGGGATACTTGGCCTTAAGAGCACCGATCTCATCGAGCGGATTGAGGACACCAGTCGACGTTTCGCTGTGAACTAATGTCAGAGCATCGAACTCTCCTGTCGCTAGGCGCTCATCGATCAGATCCGCCGTGACGGGTTGGCCCCATTCCACCGTCAACTGCTCGGCTTGTTTACCGCAGCGCAGACTGACGTCATACCACTTGTCCGAAAAGGCTCCGCAGCAGCAGTTGAGGACTTTCTTGGAAACGAGATTGCGGATGGATCCCTCCATGACCCCCCACGCTGAGGATGTGCTAAGAAAGACTGGCCTCTCTGTGCCAAAGAGGGTTCGCAAGCCGGGTTGGACGTCGCTGTAGAGTTTGACGAAGTCGCCACCGCGATGGCCGATCATCGGTGTGCACATGGCTTCGTAGGTATCGGGAGACACCTCGATCGGTCCGGGGCTGTAGAGCTTTACGTGTTCAGACATTTCAAGAGCAGATTCATCCAACGATTCGTCGGCAGATGCAACCGCATCTCGTCAACAATCGCTGTGTTTCGCAATGTGTGGCTTTCCCACGATTCGCCAACAAAACCCAGACAACCCGCCTTTGGGTCTACTTCTCAGTCTGAGTCTCCCAGAGCTTCCGGTAGATCCCATCTTCAATACCGAGCAAGCTCTTGTGATCTCCCTGTTCCGCAATCCTGCCACCATCGAGCACGAGAATCCGCGAAGCATTCCGAAGAGTCGAGAGCCGGTGGGCAATCGCGAACGTTGTGCGCCCTTCTGCCAAACGATCAAGAGCCGCCTGGATCTTCGATTCGGTCTCGGAATCTACTGAGCTGGTAGCCTCGTCGAGAAGCAAAATTCTTGGATCAGTGAGAACGGCACGAGCGATCGCGATCCGCTGTCGTTCTCCCCCGGATAAGGTGTGGCCGCGTTCTCCGACGACAGTGTCATAGGCTTGTGGAAGTCGGCAAATAAAGTTATGAGCGTCGGCTGCCCGCGCGGCATCGACGACGGCATCGGGCCCGGCTTCGAGATCGCCATAACGGATATTGTCATAGACCGATCCGTGAAACAGAAACGGGTCTTGCTGAACGCTTCCGATTTGAAGACGAAGCACCCCGAGGTCGAGGTCACGTAGATCGTTTCCATCGATCGAAACCCGCCCTGAAGTTGGATCGTAGAAACGCGGAATGAGATTCAGTAGAGTCGACTTGCCCGCACCTGAACTGCCGACGATCCCGATAGTCTCTCCAGGGGCGACCTCGAACGAGATGTCCTGCAAAATCGGACGCACCCGATCATAGCCGAATGTCACGTTATCGAATTTGACGATGCCTTCAACGCGACCCGGATCAACGGAGTCCCGCGGACTGAGTAATTCGGGGCGAGTATCGATTAGTTCAAACACCCGTCGAGCTGAACTCAGAGACCGGTTAACCATTCTCGACATCTGGCCAAAGACCTCAATCGGCTGGAAAAATACTCCCATAAACAACAGGAAAGTAACCAATTCCCCCGTCGTCAGGTGCGCTGCAGATGTCGGATCCGAAACCAAACGAGGCAGCGCGAACCAGTAAACCGCGATCGTCGTTCCGTGAATCAGCGCCATCAGGGCTGGCCAAAATAGAGTCCAGTTGCGATGGACATTATTAAAAGTCGCTAACGCCTCAGCATTCCGCCCACCGAAACGCCCGCGCTCATGTTCCTCGCGGTGGAAGGATTTCACGATTCGCATTCCTGGAATCGTGTCGGAAATCACATCGGTTAAAGCCGACCACTTGCGCCAAGCCCGCGTGTAGTGGCGCTGAATCGAGACCCCGTTTGCGACAATGGCCCAGATCATAAAGGGCACAGGAACAACCATGATCAACCCCAGCCGCCAGTCGAGCCAGATCAACACCGCTGATGCTCCGAGCAACGTGATCAGCGAAAGAGAAACCTCGACGACTCCGAAGGCGATGAACTCCCAAATTCGATCCGTGTCCGATGTAATCCGGCTGATAATGGTGCCGGTCTGGTTCTTTGAAAAATAGCTGACACTTAACTGCTGAACCTTTTCATAGACTTCGTTGCGCAGATCATGGGCGACTTGCTCGCCAAGAATCGCCATTAGATGAAGCCGAACCCAGAGAAAGATCAGGCGAAGCACGTAGGCTCCCGAGATGACAAGCAGGATCGTTTTGCCACTTGCCAGCGCAGCCGATGAATCAAGAGATCCGCCCTCAAAGGCTCGGAGAACATCGTCGACCAGTCGCCCAGTCAAAAACGGTGGAATCATACCGACCGCTGCCAACAGGAAGGCGGCGACCATTCCTAGGATGACCTTAGTCCGGTAGGGACGTAGGTAGCCGACAAGCCGCCAGAGAACGGTTCGCTCGGATGCAGAAACAGTTGATTGAGCTTTTCGAATCGGTGCGGTTGTGGCTTCGGCATAGGCATCATCAGCTCGCTCCGCAGCCAACTCCCCTGCCCTTCCCGCCAAACGCTCTTCGATCACATAACGCAGGTTCCCGATCGCTGTTCGCTGGCGGTGCGAAAAACGAAACACGGCTGTTTCCAGATCGGAATCCGACTTGGGAATAACCTTCAGCACATTGCAGCCGAGAGCGTTTTCCTCTTCGATTCGGTCAATACTCTCGATGGCCAGACAACCACCTTCAGAAGCATCGCCCCAGACCAAAAACGATTCGGTAATCGCCATCCAGTCATTGCCGATTCGAAAATCTGAATCGAGATCAGCCAGCGCATAGAGTTGGACGCATTGACCATCGGCTCTAACCGACAGGGCCTCTCGAACACTGGGCGAGAGACGCGAATCCTGTTCGGTATAGCGCTCCAGAATCGCACGCGCATCATCGGCGTCATTGGCGCTTGTGGAATCCTTAGGCAGTTCGGGCTGAGAAGGCATGGGTGATGGAGGCTAAGAAAACAACAAATACACTGCCAGCGTTCGGAGCCGACGCTAGCTTCATCACGCCTTCTAGGATCAAGAAAAGTCCTAACCGACGGCTATAGCCCCTGTGCAGATTAGTGACACGAAAACAATCTTTGCAACGAGATGGAGGACTTGGTCAGTGGCAAAATTGAACCAGCCTTCTCCCTTCGCTAGATCGGTCAACCAATGGAGCACCAACTCGGCAATTCCGAGCACCAGACTACCGCTAATCAGCCAGACGATACCCGCCTGAATCAGACTGTGAGCCGTTAAGCAGTAGAGCCACATTCCCTTGCCCATCTGCACGGGAGCTTCCTCGCTCTTCCAGTAAGAACGGACTTTTCCCAATGCAAGATATTCTCCTTGCATCGGAAAATCACCGAGCATATGACCGATCACCAACGCGAAGAACAGCGCAGCCGCCCCGGAAGGGCTTCCAACGGCTTCGGCGGCTAGATCGAACATGAGGTCGGCAGTCGGCAGAGCTACGGATTCAATCCCTACTCGTCTTTGCCGTCATCAAGCGCTGAACCCAAATCGAGCGCCAAACGCTCGTTGGTTGTCCGAAGACGGCGACTGAGCGTGGTTGAGATTCCGATCAGGACATGTGCCGCTGCGAGTGGGCTATCATTCATGAACGACTCCAACATCGTGCGATCAATTCGCCAAACTTGGGAGAACTCCAGAGCTTTCACCGTCGCACTAGCGTCAGCGGGGTCGAACATATTGACCTCTCCGATGGTTTCGCCGGGGCCGATTCGACCGAGTAATACTTCCCTGCCGTCCTGTTCGGTGACTGCGTGAAGCCGACCCGAGATCACGAAGAATAGCGAATTCTGCTCAGCTCCCTCTTCAATAAGAGTATTGTCGGGGTGGACGGGAAGGAACTCTCCGTAGGAGCTAAGAAGGCGGCGATCGTCCTCTCCGAGAGGTTCCACGATTCCCATCGCAGGAAGTTCAGGTGTCGAGAAGTCGGTGCTCATCTCTTTCCATCTTCCACCCACTGTTAGTGTGCAAACCGAAATTTATAGCAACTTCCAAACTATTTCGCACATATTGCATTGGAAATGCTAAGAGCTACCTGCTTACTTTGTATATCTTTAGAGCAACGAAAAGACAACTAATCTGATGGCTGACGAAAAATCTCAATGCGCAACCTGCGGTCACTCCGTAGCAATTCTCCTTCTTAGACTCTGGATCGGTCTCCGGATGTTCTTCGCCGGTATCGATAAGTTCCGAAGCGGAAGCGGCCTAGATACAACTTACAGCATGGCCAACTACAAGGAGAAGATGGGCCTGATTTCGGAAACCGTCGCCGCGAACAGCGTGCTCCCAGGATGGATGTGTAACCTCTATGCCATGCCACTGGGATTTCTGTTGGTCGGATTTGGCGTGATGGTGCTTCTCGGAATTTTCACCCGCCTCTCGCTTTTCGTGTCGGGTCTACTTTTCGTATCGCTCGCATTTGGAGTTATGGTGTTGCCCGATGATTTCCAAGCTCTCCTTATCGGATTGCACGTCGCCATTGTTGCCTTTGCGCTGACCCTGACACCGAGCAACTGCTTCTCACTCGATTACATTTTCAACCGCAAGAAGTAGCCGATTAGGAACGGGCCACCGAAAACGGCAGCCTTCAACCGAACCAACGAATCATGGACGAGAACAAGACGACCTCTCCCAACTCAGGCGAACCACCCTCAGGCAGACCAGCTTCTGGCAGCTTCGGTAGCTACCTCGATCGACGCGGATTTCTGCGCACCAGCGTCGCCGCAGGCGCGGGTGCTGGACTCTCCCTGACGAGCAAAAGCGCCACCGCTCAAGAGGCCAATAAAGTCCTTAAAGTAGCTCTCGTCGGTTGCGGAGCTCAGGGAAAGGCCCTGATGGATTCTGCCCGCACCGACACAACAATGGACGGCACGTATGAGATGACCGCCGTCTGTGATGTCTGGGGCTCGAATCGCACCCGAATGGAGCGAACGCTGAAAGCCTATAAGCATCCGGCGCGCCCCTATGTCGATATCACCGAGATGCTCGAGAAGGAGAAAGACCTCGACGCTGTGATGATCGCGTCACCCGACTGGATGCACGCGCCGCACACGATCGAAGCGCTCGAAGCTGGAAAAGCAGTCTACTGCGAGAAGATGATGTCGAACACCATCGAAGCCGCTCGGACAATGGTGAAGGCTCAAGAACGAACTGGTGGAGTGCTCCAGATTGGACATCAACGCCGCTCAAATCCTCGCTACCTTCACCTCCGTAACAATTGCGTGCTTGGCGATCAGATTTTCGGCCGGTTGACGCATGCCTATGCACAGTGGAATCGTGCCGTTTCTAAGCCTTACTCTTGGCCAGATGGATCGGAAATCGATGACGCGACTCTGACCAAATACGGCTACGACTCGATGGAGGAGTTTCGAAACTGGCGCTGGTATAAAAAGTATGGAGGCGGCCCAATCTCCGATCTCGGAGCGCACCAGATCGACTTGTTTAACTGGATTTTCGATGCCCGTCCAACCAGCGTCATGGCTTCTGGTGGTATCGACTATTACACGAAAGAAAATGGCCTGTTCGACATTGAGCACGAAGACAATGTCATGGCTATCTACGAGTATGAGAAGCCCGGCGAGATGACGCGCCGTGCCTATTATCAGGTGCTCACAACAACGAGTTCTCAGGGCTTCTACGAGAAATTTATGGGTGAGTACGGCACCGCATCGATCTCTGAGAATCCGTCGATCAACCAAGCCTACCGCGAAGGCGCAGCCCCTTCATGGGATGCCTACGCTGCTAAAGGTCTGATTGTTAAAGATCCCGCAACGGTCGTCAATCATCACAAGTTCTGGCAGCAACCGAAAACTTGGCCCGGCCCTCATCTGCCATCGAAGTGGCTTGGAACCAAGCAGATCACCGACGTTCGAGAGTCCAAAGGTCTCGATCCTTGGGAGCTTCCGATCACCCTCGATGTCCGGCCCCACGCACCACATATTAAGGTATTCTTCGAAGCAGCCCGGGCCAACGACCCAGCCGTGGTCAACTGCACCGTGCAAGATGCCTTTGCGACTTGCGTAACTGTGTTGACTGCGATCAATTCCGTTCGTACAGGCGAAAAAGTGAAGTTCAAACCAGACGATTTCCTCGCCTAGACACGGCGTTCGATCTGCATTAGATCTACCATCCACGACAGATATTCATGAAACTGAACAAGATCACAAAGACCGGTCTCGTCACCCTACCTGCCACTCTGGCATTTGCTGCGCTGACCAGTTGCGGCGGAGGCGGAGGCGGAGACGCTGGCGATGATGGCGGCACCACAGCTGCTGCGGACGAGACAGGCTACGTCGAGTACTCGCCTGAATTCCCAAAGCCTCTCTTCCAAGGGACTCCGGTTCCGGTTAAACTGCCGAATCTCGAGACCACCGGCACTCCCGTAAAGACCTTCAAGGCACCTGCGGGCCTCACGAATCTCGCGGCTGGCAAGACGACCACGAGTTCTGATGTCGCTCCGATTTTCGGTGATGTCACGCTTGTCACCGACGGCGAGAAAGATGGTTCTGACGGCAACTATGTCGAGCTCGCACCGGGCCAGCAAGACATCACTATCGACCTTGGAGCTTCCGGGGAAATCTACGCTGTCTGCGTCTGGCACTTCCATAAAGCGGCCTGTGCCTACAAAGACGTGATCGTTCAGATCTCCGAAGATGCTGATTTCAGCAACCCGACCACGATCTTCAACAACGATGACGACGACTCATCTGGTATGGGCATCGGTAAAGACCCTACCTACATCGAGACCAACCACGGCCGTATTATCAAGGCTGATGGAGTCAAAGGTCAGTTCGTGCGCCTTTCCTCGAAGGGCAACACCGCGAACGAAATGAACCACTACGTCGAAGTCGAAGTCTGGGGCAAGTAGTCCTCATTCAAAGATTCTTTAGAGCGCCACTTCCTAAAAGGGAGTGGCGCTTTTTTGTACAACCCAGACGGGCAGAAAGGATGAATTGAGTTATAGTAACGCACTCCTTCACATGAACCCAACTGCTGGAACTCCACCCCATTCGACTTCCGAACTTAGCAATTTATTAGCTCAGTGCGCCAATGCGGCTTGTGGGATTGGCTCCGCCAATGTCGAATCGCAGAGGGTTCATCAAGCGGTTCTTGAAGCATCCGCCATCCAAACGTCCCCAGTCGAAGCGATCCTCGATCTCCCCGACATCCCTGAGGAAGCCTTCGTTCATCAACTCGCGAACTCGTTTGGTTACCCCTATATCAGCGAGGAAGACTTCGACATTGAAGAACCGCTCCACAACCGCTTCCCCGCTCGAATCGCCCTCCGTCATCGTATTCTGCCGTTGCCAACCAAAAAGGTCGGACAGCCCATCACCTTGGCCACTTATGATCCGTTCGACTTGGATGCCAAACAAGCCGTCGGAGTCGGTTGGGATAAACCTTTTCAATGGGCAATCGCGTCTCGGCAGACCATCATGGAAGCCCTCCGACAAGGCTATGGAGTCGGTGCCGAGAATTTCGATGAACTCGTTGAAGGGCGAGAAGACCTCGGAGAGAATGACGAGCTGGCTCAGGAAGTCAACGTCCTCGATGAAGAAGACGAGGACGCCACAGTGCTTTCGTTCGTCAACCAGGTATTCCGTCAAGCACTGACTCAAAGGGCCACAGACATTCATGTGGAACCTCTGGAGAATGACCTTCGGATTCGCTATCGAGTTGACGGTGCTTTGGAAGAAGTCACGGTGCCACCGAATATCAGAATGCTTCAAGCCTCTCTGATCTCGCGCCTGAAGATTATGGCCAATCTCGATATCGCTGAGCGCAGATTGCCTCAGGATGGCCGAATCAACTTAGAGCTCGATGGCAGCCCGATCGACGTTCGAGTCGCAACCATCCCATCAGTCAACGGTGAGTCGGTTTCGCTTCGACTTCTGCGCCGAGAGCGTTTCGATTTTGACAAGCTCGGGTTCAGCCCAAACACCGCGATAAAGATTCGAGAACTGCTCGCTCGGCCCAACGGTATCATCTTGGTCACCGGACCAACTGGCTCGGGTAAGTCGACCACCCTCTACACCTTCCTCCGCGAGTTAAACACCAAAGACACCCGCATCGTGACGATCGAGGATCCGGTCGAGAACAAGCTCGACGGAATTGTCCAAATCGCAGTCAAACCAGAGATCGACCTATCGTTCGCCAGCGGATTGCGCAGTATCCTTCGAGGTGATCCAAACATCGTAATGATCGGTGAGATGCGAGACCTAGAAACCACCGAAATTGCGATTCGGGCCGCCTTAACTGGACACTTAGTCTTCTCCACCCTGCACACCAATGATGCGGTTGGTGGTATCTCCAGGTTGGTTGATATGGGAGTCGAGCCATTCCTGATCTCCTCTTCCGTGCAGGCCTTCCTCGCTCAGCGACTGGTTCGAACTCTCTGCCCAAATTGCCGTCAGCCGAGCCCTATGTCGGACGAATACCTCGATCAGATCGGATTTCCCGCTGTTGGACGCGACCGAATCATGAGCGCGGTGGGCTGTCGTGATTGTCGACATACAGGTTTCATCGGACGAATGGCCATTGTTGAGATCTGCGAGATTACCCCGCAAGTGGGAGAACTCATCACCACAGGAAAGACCTCAGCGGAAATCAAACCCGTTGCCATTCAACAAGGAATGCGCCCGATGAGGGATTACGGTTGGGAAAAGGTCATCGCTGGCGAGACCACAGTCGAAGAAGTCATCACGGCAACCAGCGCTAGCTAGCTCCTCTACTGAGGCTAGAAAGCGGAACCCTCAACTACCGGCCTAGGATGATGAATATTTTCCGAGTCTGGGCACACCTCACTTTGACAGTGCGGTAGACTGACCGGACATTCCCCGATATGTCGACGGATTCACTCAATCGCACCGCCACGGTTCTACGTTGGATTATCGGTCTGATGTTTATTGTCTCTGGCTTGCTCAAGACGATCAATCCGGTCGATTTCTACGAAAGCGCTCTGCCATTTGCTATCACTGCACCGAGCTCGATGGTCGAGACATTGGCGCCGCTGATCCGATTCGCCCCGTTGCTCGGACCAGCGGAACTTGTTTTGGGAGTGGCATTGGTGGTCGGTGTTGGCATCCCGGCCGCAGCTAGCGCGATCGCGCTATTGGTGCTTGGATTTATCGTTATGCTGCTTCGAGCCGTGATGCTCCAAATGGATGTGAAATGTGGCTGCTTCGGAAGGGCCTTTGAAAAATCTGCTGGGGCCTCGCTGATATTTGATATCGTGCTACTGATCGCCGTGTTGTTCGTTCTGGCACTCAGTCTCGTCAGAGCAGTGCCACGTTGGAAGTATGGAAATCCAACCGTGATTATCGCCGCTGTTCTAAGTTTTGGAATTCTAGCCGCGCTCTATTTCCCTCAGTGGCAATCGCTGCCTCTGCACGATTTGCGTGTTGGACGATCCTTGGCGGCGATCGATACCAAAGGCCAGTTCGACCTAATGAAGGGAGACTACTTCGTCGATATCATGCTCCCCACCTGCGAGCACTGCCAAGAAGAAGCCCCGCAAATAAACGCCCTGCACGCTTCGGGGTTCGCCACGGTTGTCGCCCTTTCTTCTGATGCGTTTTCAAAAGCGGAAGAAGACGCATTCCGATCCAAGACGGGTGCCGAATTTCCGATCATTGCAATCCCAGCGCACCAACATTTTCGGCTGCGATGGGTCGCTGAACTACCGCGCTTGGCACTGATTAGAGACGGCAAAGTCCTCAAGGTCTGGCCTCACGAACACGGCGAAGGACGCCTCCAGCAGATCGCCAATGAGGCGAAAGAACTTCTCGCACGCTAAACGCAGTATTTGGATTACCAAATATTCTTCCCTGGATTGCACGATGGAGGCGGCCTCCAACTTTCAGAACTTCAGCTGTTTGGATTCGTCCCCGAGCCTTCACGCGCTGTCCTCGTGTCGGTCGGAATGGCGACAGTCCTTACAAAACGACGCAGGTCATAGAAAGCGACACTTAGGATTTCCGACCCGCCAAAACGAGTATCGCTAGTTTCGCAGCCAGTTCGGCGCAGACTCTGCGGGCCGCATTGTCGCGCAGAACTCCGAAAGCCCGCAAATGTTCAGGCAATTCTGAACACGCAGGCTCGCCGTCCATCATCGCTAAATAGTTTTCCAACACGCTAGAGGCAGCATCACTACCCAGGCCTTGGAGTTGGCTGACCAGAACCGATGCCCCAGCTTGGCTGACTGCGCAGCCACTTCCTGCGTAGGCAAATACTAATCCACCATCGGCCGTGGCCTGTTCGCCAACAGCGAGCCAAACGATATCTCCACAAAGGGGATTGGTCGTCTGAAGAACCTTTGCCTCACCACCAGCGAAGCCCACCAACGAACCGCGATCCATCCGATGCCGCGGATTAGAATGGTGGTCGAGAATGATGGCTTGCGCCAACTCGGGGTCGAAAGTCATTCCCTATTCATCGGAGCAAGACGGGCGGTCTTCAATAGAACAACTCTCGCTCTGAGAAAGAACATCCCTCCAAGTTAGCTCTGCTGGCCACCAGCCCCTGGCAGCTCTGGTGCTTTCCAGTCCAGCTTCTTACCGTCACCCCACAGGTCTTCGAGAGCGTAATGCTCACGCATGTCCGGGTGAAAAATATGAACCATCACGTCCCAATAATCGACGACCAACCATTGGCTTTCGACATTGCCGTCAATCGCATTCTGAGTGGCACCGGGAAGTTTCCGGCCTGCGGTCGCTAGATGTTTGCGGATGGCCTTCAGGTGAGGAATCGACGTCCCACTGCAAAGAACAATGAAGTCGGTCACTGTAGAAATCCCACGAACATCGAGCAGCGTAACGTCTTCAGCTTTCTTCTCAGATGCTAAGTCAGCGAGTGCACGCGCCAGAGCCTCACCTTTAACCCCAGCCTCTTCGGCGTCAGTTGCAACGGTGATCTCATCGGATTGGATCTCAGACTTCGTCATGGTTTTGTTTGGAAAAAGGGGCGCGACACCTAGCCCAGTTTGTGACGAGCCGCGACTGTTTTTTCTGGATCTGCATCAGGGCGGTGAATCCACGAAAAAGGGACAGACCCGGAGGACTGCCCCTTCAGCGATTCGTTACCGACGATTCCGACTAGCGGAAGATCGTTGGAGCTCCGAGCTGCGAATTAATCTCGTTGCACTCTTGGGCGTCGAGGCCTAGTCCCTGTGCCAGTTGGCCGAGGTACTGAGCTTCGTTCTGAGTATCAAGATTGATGCCCATCACAGAAAACGCGTAAGTCTGCTGCTCCAGGCCACGGGGGACTTCGCGGACGAAAGCTTGGACGTCGAGAGGAGTTGCGAGCTCTTTGCGGATGAAGTCGACTTCGGACTGGTCAACTTCGCCGAGACGGCCGAGAACTTTTTCCTTCTCATCGTCATCAAAGCGACCGTCAGCCTTGGCTGCGTTCAACATCGCTTTAATCAAAATAGTAGCCTCGTTTTGTGCTGCTGCTGGAGGAGCTTGGATCACTTTTTCTGCGTGGCGCTGAAGCTGTGCGTGCTCGTCATCGTTGCCCTGACTACCAACACCGAGGACTCTACCGAGGAGTCCTGCGATCTCATTATTACGTGGAGCCGGCTCAGGCTGCTGCTGACCGCCGCCAAGAATCGAACCGAGAAGGCCGCCTGCGCCGCCGCCACTTCCGCCACCGCCGAGAAGGCCACCGAGGAGATCTCCGACACCGCCGCTGCTTTGTTGCTGCTGGCCACCGCCACCAAGCAGTCCGCCGAGGAGGCCTGCCGCACCGCTAGCCTGCTGAGCACGTTGGCCACCACCGAGAAGGGAACCTAAAAGCTGACCGGCCATTCCGCCGCCACCTCCGCCGCCTTTGTTGCCCATTGCGGCACCGAGAATGGCACCGAGGGCGCCACCACCACCACCGCCGCCGCCGCCAAGGAGCGCACCAAGTGGGCTTTTCCCACCGCTGCTACTGCCTGATAGGACTGAGCTGAGGACTTGCTGACCGATTGATCCACCCGTCGCATTGTTGCTCAGGAGAGATCCAAGTAGTTTCACTGCATTCATGTTTCTTTTCTTTTTGTGAGTTGTTTGTCTTTGGCCCCGATAGGCCGGATTCAACGCCGAGATCATAGCAGCCTCAGGCCCCTCGCCTAGCTACAATCGTCATTAGTTTTTACAGTGACCATCGGATCAAAAACTCTATCGAGATCTGTGAAGCCCGTGTTTATCAGGATTTTCTTAGAAGAGATCCATTCCACACTGAAAAACCGAGCGCTCAATTCCTTGCGTTACAAACACGGATTTCACCCCGAGATTCCCCACTTCGTCGATATTTCGCTGCTCATCGTCAAAGAACAGCATTTCTTCATAGGAGTAACCAGTGCTCTCCTGCAATTGCCCAAAGTGCCTGACCTTGGAATCGGGATAGATCTCTTCCAGCTGAAATCGATGCCGAATTTTCATCATTTCAAGAACCTCCTCAGCCCAAATTGGCTCGGTCGTTCGAGAAGCTAACCCGATCGATATTCCGCGAGCATCGAGTTCATCGAGAATTTGTGGAACATCGGGATAGAGACGCAGCCATCTCCCCGAGCGATCCAAAATTTTCCCGTCTGTGAGTGCGAAGGGCGGAGACGTGCAGTCAATCCACGTGCCTCCGCAATCCCAGAGCGTGAAATCGAGATCGAAGACGACCAGTTTCGGAATTCCCACTACTTGAGTACCACTAGCTAGGAGTTTTCGTTCCTACGAAATTTCCAGCCAAACAATCTGATATGGCTTAAGATCAATGACTTCCGACTCGAACCTACTGCCCGATAGCAAATCCGTGCACGGGCAACCAGCTGAGATCGCTCCGATCGAGCTGCGCTGAGGATCACCACTCAGGTTGAAGAGCGCGAGAATTCGCTGTGGCTTCGATAGACTGCCAGACGAGATTGATTCGGCAGAGCTGTCCTCTCGCGCCGTGCGCAAAACCGCAAACACTCCGCGACCGACACTGAGAACAGCCTGGTGGGCATTCGGATGAAATGCCGACTGCGCTTGGCGAGTTTCGAGAAGCCGAAGAATCCCTGCGAACACCCTACCCCGCACACTCGTCTCGTCCCGAAGTTCGGCCTCAACGCTTTCGACTTGAAGCCGCTCTCGATTGATACTGCGAGCCTGTCCAGTCGCTTCCCTGCCCAAATAGTCATTCCGAGACCCGAGTAGGCTGTGGATGTAAATCCCAGGAATCCCCATCAGCACCATGGGAATCGCTTGGGCACAGAGGAATCGTGCGACTTGATCGTCTTCCAACAATTCAGGATCGTTTGGGTTATTGATTGCGTCGAAATAGGTCAGATTGAGCTCATACGGGGTCTCTGTTCCATCGGGGTTCGTCTTGTAGCTGACCCGCCCTCCGTGACGCTCGGCGAGATCCATCAGCGACCGACGCTCGCTATCAGATAAGATGCCCTCGGTCGGACGCATTCCGATACCGTCATGGGTCGCGGTGACATTAAGAAATAGGCATCGCTCACGCAGTGGCTCTAAAGTTCCAGCCCATTCGGTCAAACAGGTCGCATCACCCGAATGCAGCCCGTACAAGACCAACGGAGCCAGCGAGAAGTTGTAGATCTGCTGAGCCTCGTCAGTACCATCTCCCCAATAACTGACGTTCTCCCGATGGGGAACATTGGTCTCTGATAGCAAAATCATCCCTGGCGCAACCGCGTCGTAGACATCGCGGATCAGCTTAATGATTTCATGGGTTTCAGGAAGGTGGACGCAACTGGATCCAAGCTTTTTCCAGAGGTAGGGAATCGCATCGAGCCGGATCATCGACGCCCCTTTGTGGAGGTAGTAGAGCAGCACGTCCAGCACCTCGAGCAGGACTTCCGGATTCTCGAAGTTCAAGTCGACCTGATCATTGCTAAACGTCGTCCACAGCCACTTCGGGCCGTCTTCAGACTCGAATTCGTGAAGCAGTGGCAATGTCCGCGGACGGGTGACTTGCGAAGTGTCGGTTTCCGGATCGAGCGCGATGCAGAAGTCTTTGTAGTGCGGATTTCCAGCGAGGTATCCCTGAACATAAAGGCTGCGCTGCGACACGTGATTGATCACCCCGTCGAAGACCAAACGATAGTCCCGAGCCAGTTGCCCGACGTCTTCCCAGCATCCCAAGTCGTGCCGCACTTCTCGATAGTCGATCACCGAGAATCCATCGTCACTGCTGAACGGGTAAAACGGCAGCAGGTGCAGAAACGTGATCCGATCTTTAACGTGGTCAGACAGGAACTCGCGCAACGAAGCAAGTGGCGTGAGCGCCTTCTTACCCGGCATCATAGTGTCGGCGTATGTGATGAGGAATACGTCCCTCTGCGACCAACCACCCGGCAAGTTCGGCAGCCGTCCAGTCCAAGTCGAGACCATCTGATCGATCCGATCGGCTAAGGCCAGTGCGTTTTCCTCACCGTAAAGACGGCCCAGACGGCGCTGGATTCGCTCCCGCAATTCGGGTGTCATTGACGGTTCGGGAGCTGTTTGTAAGACGTCGCTACTCATCGAGAGCAGTCTTGACGAAGGCAGCCGAAGTGCAAGAACCGGTTCTGTTACATAAGGCTACTAGCCTCGCGTTGGAACCAGCTCCCAACCGAGCGTGCTTCAGGGAAAGACTCTGATCAAAGCGTCCAGCCTCTGGGATCAATCTCCCTTGGGCGAACAGCCACTGGACTATTGAGGACATCGAGATCGGGAATTCCTACATCGGCATCAATAAGATCAATAAGAATAATTGGGAAAGCACTGGCCTTCGTATCCGACGATGCACTTTCCGGAATTGTGATGGCCCACGCTTTCCCGATGGCCCACGCACAACGAGCATGTAAACTTCGCGGCGGGGATCAATATCAGTTCTCCTTGGCTAGTCGGAAATGGAGATGGGTCAGATGGAAGCCAGCGACGATATCGGACTTTAGCCTTCAACGAATGAGGCTGATCTGGAATCGAGAAGGACTCTACAGCTCGAAATTGAACCCATCCTTCTGCAACTTCCGATAGGTAGGCTCGTCGAAACTGTAGAGGCGCGCAGCTCGATGGGCGACATCTTGCTGTAGCTCGTTGAGATCTCTAAGAATCCCCATCGCGATTACTTTCTTCCGGAAATTTCGCTTATCGAGTTCACGATTCAAAATTCGCTCGTAGAGTTTTTGAAGATCAGTGAGAGAAAACTTCGTCGGAAGGAGCTCAAAACCAATTGGCTCATAGCGCAGCTTTCCTTGAAGACGCTCAAATGCTTTCTCGACGATCGTTTTGTGATCAAATGCCAATTCCGGTATGTCAGCCAAACCGAACCATGCCGCGTCGGAGGCATCGGTCGCCGCGACTGGTGGGTGATCGATAAGATTAACCAAAGCGAAATAGGCCACCGTCACCACATGCTCTCGAGGATCTCGGTCGGGCTCGCCGAAGGTGTAAAGCTGCTCCAGAAAGGAAACGCGAACTCCCGCCTCCTCGTCCAATTCCCGTCTAGCGCCTTCATCCACCGACTCCCCGACGCGAACGAAGCCCCCTGGCAATGCCCAACCACCTTCAAAGGGAGGCAGATTCCGACGGATCAGCAGCAGCTTCAAATCCTCATCGTCTAACCCGAAAACCACGGAATCCGTGGTCAACGCCGGCCGCGCATACTCATACTCAAATGGCATTCTTCAAGGTGTGTCATATCAACACCTAAGCAAGGTTTGACGTTGAAGAAGCAAAAAACTTCTGGATTGCAGGCGACGTCATTCGTAGAACCCTTAGCAACAACTTACTAAGAACCGATGCCACGCGTAGAAACCAACGGAATTCAAATGTATTACGAGGAAGAGGGATCAGGCGATCCTCTCATCCTTATCATGGGAATCACAGCCCCGGGTGCTGTATGGGAAGCTCACCGCGACGCTTGGAAAGAGGACTTCCGCTGCATCTACCCTGATAACCGGGGCGTCGGCCAGTCAGACAAGCCCGAAGGTGAGTACAGCTCAGAGATGATGGCCGATGACTACGCCGGCCTGATGGATTCCCTCGGCATCGAGAAAGCTCGCATTGTCGGAGTTTCGATGGGTTCGATCATCGCTCAGCAACTTTGCCTTCGCCATCCGGACAAGGTCGAGTCAGCGGTTTTGATGTGCCCTTGGTCAGAATGCGACGCCTACGCCAAGTCGACCTTCAACCACATGGAGCACTGCAAAAAAGGGCTTCCTGCTGATCAATTCATGGAATGGATTCAGCTCCTGATTTTCACCAAGCCGTTCTGGGACGCCGCCGCTCCGGGTGACCTCGAGCAAGGTCGCCAAGATGCGCTCGGTGATGAGAATCCGCAACCGCTGCACGGTCTTCAGGGCCAGAAAGCTGCCTGCGTGAATCACAATGTGACTAGCGAGTTGGGTAACATCAAAGCGCCGTGCCTCGTGATCGGTGGCAAAGACGACATCTTCACCCCCCAGTGGATGGGACAACAAGTCGCCGCTGGAATCCCGAATTGCGACAGCCACTTCTACGATGGTGCTGGCCACGCATTCCACTGGGAAGTCATGGACGATTTCAACCCACGCGTTCTTGAGTGGCTTAAATCTCACTAGCCTTTGCCGGTAGAGACTCCCTCTGAAACTATTCCAAAATAAAATCTCCTCACTGCACTTAATCCAAGATGAGCAAAATCAAATTCGGATCCGAAGTCTACACCTGGTTCATGCAAGAGACCGGGAAAGGCTATGACAACAAGCTAGACCACATGATCAAGGTCATCGGCCAAGCTGGCTTCGCCGGCATCGAGCCAATGGTACTTCAAATCTCCGAAGAGGCACTCGGCTGCAGTAAGTACTGGCTGGGCGACTTCTGCGATCCGATCAAACTCAAGGACAGCCTCCAGGAGCACAATGTCGAGCTCGCTGGACTAGCCCTGATCTGCGGTTGGGACAACGAAGAAGAGACTCCTGCTGAGCGCGAATGTGCCGATTTCACGATCGAACTTCTGAGCCACTTCCCGGGTGCCATGCTCGGAACAGTGACTCTACCGAGCGGTCGCGAAAAAGATGTTCAGAAGCGCCGCCTCAACGTCGCCCGCAACATCAATCGCGTCTCCCAGCGCGGAGTCGATGCTGGTCTGGTCTGCTCGTATCACCCGAATTCTCCACCACCATCCCTCGTTCGAACTCAGGAAGACTACGACGTTGTGCTCTCTAGTCTCGACCCTAGCGTCACCGGCTGGACTCCTGATGTCGGCCACATCATCCGCGGTGGAATGGACGTGATCGAAACCATGTCGAAGTGGCAGCACCTGATCAACCACGTGCACTACAAGGACTTCAGCGGCAACGGCCCTGAGCCATGGTCGCAGATGGGCACCGGCAAGCTCGACTTCCACAAGATCACCGAATTCCTCGTTCAGCGCGACTACGAAGGTTGGATCATTTGCGAAGACGAAGCCCACATCGCTGTCGAAGATCCCGATGGTGTAACCATTCAGAACGGTGAGTGGTGCAAAAAGAATCTCTACCCACTAGTTGGGCTCGGAGAGTCCTAGAACGCTAAGAAAAACTCTCTTTCAAGAAGGCCGTCGCGGAATCCCGTGGCGGCCTTTTTTGTCGAATCCATCACGCCCTTGATGTCTGCCTCCGTGCAGTGAAGGTTCGCTGAGGCACGCCGACAGATTGTGCTCACTCGCTTATGTCTGATCAAGACACCCCTTCTCAGGCCCTAAAAAATCCATTCTATCGATGGCCAGTTTGGCTGCTGATCGTATCGATCGTCCTCATGGCTCCGGTTCTGTGGCAGCTTCGGGGATTGAAACTCACGACCGAAATTCGAACTCTCCTTGAGGGCGATCAACGCAATTTGGCGTCGGTCGAAAAGGTTCTCGAAATTCTCGATGGTGCGACGGTTGTCGTGGTCAGCATGGGCGTCGATGTGTTCACCTCTGAGGGAATCGACAACATCGGGAAAGTCAGCGAGGCGTTCTACGACACCGAAGGACTGACTGACGTCAAAAGCCTGACTCATTCATCTCGCCCGGTGATCAATGGCTTTAAAGTTAGCTTAGAACCGCTGGTTCCGAATCTGCCCTCTCCATCGGAAGCAGAAATCGCCGAGCTACGGAAGTTTTGTTTAGCCAGCCCGTTGATCAAAAATGTCATCGTCTCTCCTTCCGCCCAACACACAATCATCACGGCGACCTACGAAGACCGAGACCTATCAACCGCAGAATTACGTCGCGCATTTGCCGACGAAATCGATGCCACCCTGAAGCCGTTCCGAGACCAAGGAGTCGAATTTCATGTCATCTCATTACCGATTGTCGAGAACCAGATTCTGACAATCCTCGAAGCAAATGTTCGCAGATTCCTACCGATTGCTGGACTAGTCAGCCTGTTGCTCCTGGTCGTATTCCTCCGGTCTCCAGTCGCCATCGCCGTGATTCTGCTGCTCCAAGTCGCCGGACTAGCAGTAGTCCCATGCCTAATTCTTCTCGGTGGCCAGAGCATGACGGTCTTCAACTTGCTACTTCTGCCTGTCATCGCTGGAGTTCAGCTGACCCTACTTATCCACGCCACCGGCAACGTCTTACGCTTCCGTAAACAAGCCTCCCCCACTCCGGTTGCCGACATGCTTCGCGCCACCTTCCGGCCCTGCTTGTTTGCCGCTCTGACCACAGCCGCAGGCCTACTTTCGCTTCAGCTCTCAAGCCTCGAAATGGTTCGGCAAGTTGGCCTCTTTGGGGCGATGGCCGTGGTGCTGGTATTCGCGATCACGTTTGGCCCCGGGGTCGCCTTACTCCGACTCATCTACGAGCGCAAAACCCCAACTGACAACGTGCCCGAAATCCCGATCGGCAGCGTCTTGAGAGCCGCTCCGTGGGCTGAATCAAAGGCCGAACGGGCTTCGATCTATCGGCTTCCAGTCTTACTCGCAGCATGCATTGTGTTGGTGGTTTCGGCGATTGGAATCACCTTCATCCGAACCGACATCCGTGCGGTGGAATTCGTCAAACCCGACAACCCAACCCGCCTAGCAGCCGAACACTTTGATCGAGATTTCGGTGGAGTGAACATCGTTCAAATCGAATTCGACTCTGGAAAACCGAACGGAATCAACGGCAAGAGGTTTCTCGACTATGTGCTCAGCATCGAACACTTCGCCGAGGCCCAACCCGAAGTATCTGGAGTCTACTCGTATCCGCAATTGCTCTGCATGATGAACGAGATTTCGAGTGGCTACCGTGAAGGCACCTACCGGCTACCAGGAGCTTTCAAGATCGCCGGTTTCAGCTTCGCGTTAACGTCCCAGAACTTCCCATTCCTTCGAGGTCTCTGTGACTCGAAAATGCAGACCACTCAACTCATCGTACGCACTCCTGATATGCCGACCGGACAGTATCTGGATGTCGTGAACCGAATCATTGATCATGCTAAAGCTGAGTTGCCCGAAGGAACCGAAGTCTCTGCCAAAGAAGGGCTTCATACGATTCTTGAGGCAGAGCGCGCGATTCTCCGGGCCCAAATTCAGACCGCTCTGGTAACGGTGTTCGTCATCGGAATCGTATTGGCGATTCTTTGGCGGTCTCCAAAGCTGGCTCTCGCGGCAATTCTGGTCAACCTGATCCCCGTCGTCTTGGTCTTAGGGTTGAGTGGCTTCTCAAACATCCCACTGAATGCGATTTCAGTGATGGTCGGAGCAGTGGCTTTTGGAATTGCAGTCGACGATAGCGTCCACCTAATCACCAGCTTTCAAGGCTACCTCCGAAGTGGTCACTCCAGAATCGATTCGGTCGCCTTGGCACTGACGACAAAATCCCGACCGATTATTCTGACTAGTCTCATTCTAGCAGCAATTTTTGGTACCTTCCTAACCTTCTCCTTCCCCCCTGTAATGCACTTCGGGCTACTCTGCGCCGTCGCCTTCATCGCTGCGATGGTAACGTCTCTAGCGGTGCTACCCTCATTGCTCGCTGGCCGATGGGTTTCGTCAATGGATTTGGAAGAAGGTAACTGAAACCCAAATTCATTAGCTCAGAAACGCCCCCGCATTCTGAAATCTGACTACATGCCGACTCGCAAATAGCGATATTGGCTCTGGGTGAAGAAATCGCTCGGTTATCTACACTTCTTTGTAGTAGTAAATCTTCACGAAACTCATCCCCTTTTCCTCGTCATGACCGCGCTCTAAAAAATGCTCGGACTCATGAACGAAGCCAGAGGAGAAAGTCATATCGACACCGACGTCGAGCTTCAGACGGCTCTTCAGGCGCTTCTTTGCCTTTTCAGCCTCTGGCTTGGAAACGGTGAACGTCTCGTCCAGTTCCATTCCCTTAGCCTCTTCAAATTCTTCTTTGAAGGTGTCGAATTTCTCAACAATTTCGGGCTCGTCACCGAGTGCCTCCTGTTTGAACTCCTTGAGGTCGAAATCGTCGGTTTCAGAAATATAGCTGAGCGCGTTCTTGGCGACTTCAACTCGCTCTTCTTGCCCGAGTTCTTCCGAGAGGCCCTTATCGGCAAATTGGACGCAAAGTTCTGAGTAGCGCTTGGTCAGGAAATCGTCGCTCTTCACAGCCATTGCGCCGACAAAATCGCGGTTCCAGAAGTGCGTATTTCCACCGCTTTTATCGAATAAATAGACCCAAAATCCCTCTTCGCGACCGTGGTTGATGATCAGGCAGCCCTTGTCGATTTTGTCTGGGTAGATGCCCTGCTGAGTCCGCAGCACCAAGTCGCCATCGAGTTCGGAAATCTGGAGGAAAGGCACTTTGCTCTCCGATTTGATGATACTGAGCGCCTGAATTTCTTCCGTTCCACCCACCGCGACGCCTTCGATCAGAGAAACGCAGAGATCGCCGGATTTAATGTTCGGGTGATGGGACTTTGCGAACAGGTGCTTCGCAATCATCGCGCTTTGTTCCAGCAGGGTCGAATTGTCATCGAAAATCGTGCTGACATAGCCAAAGAGCTCATTCTGATCGAGTGAGGTATGGTGATGAAGCTGGTGAAGATCCAAACTTTTGAACGACTTCAGAAAGCAATGGGTCAACAACTCGGCGTCACCAGGCTCAAACTGGCAGAGTTGCTTGGATGTTTGCAGAAGTTCCTCACGCAGAGGATTTCCGACTTTTGCCAAAGCCATTGCTGACAACTGGGCCTTCTCGAATCGCACCATCAGGGACATAAACCGGATAGTGGATGCGACAACAAAACCGCGCAACAGAAGTCGCAAGGATTTGGCGGAATTCCTACGATTGATGGCCGATAGCGATTGGATTGCCCCCAATTACGTCGTGTTTAAGAGCTCTCGCTCTCGCACTCGCGAAGAGTCCAGACACGGCCTAACTTAGCTGGCAATCAGCTCTGGGCTGATCGCGTGCGCGTCCAAGCACTAAAAACCGACTCGGATGATCAATTCGCCAGTGCCCCCAGAGGCATCAGCCGCGCTGATTCCGGAGGCCATCGCGAACACTTCTTTCAGTGCTGGAAATGCCTGAAATTGAGCGACCGCTGCGCCGGTAATCTTGGTTCCCGTTAGATTCAGCGACTCTAGTCGCGGCAACTGACTGAGGTGTTTTAGGCCCGCATCACTGATTGCTGTGTTGGCCAACCGAAGCGTTTTCAGATTGCGGCAGTCACCCAACATCTGGAGATCGGCATCAGTGATATCCGTTCGAGCTAGATCCAATGAATGGATATTCGGAGCGATTGTCACTAAACGCTCAAGGTCCCGACGAAGGTCTTCTGGGTGGGCTTGGCGGACGACGACCTCGACCAGCGAATGGTCAGCATTGATCGGTCGAAACACTGTGTAGCGACGCTGCATATCGGCCAAGGCCTTAGGGTCTAGAGCCGTCGTATTGGCTTCTGCTACGGGGCCCTCAGAAGTCGGCAGCTGGGAACCGGCAGCGATAGCAGTTCCAGAAAACGGACGGCCGTCCTCCAAATCTGCACCCTCTTCAATCCATACCTTGAGGATTTCCTGCTGCGCCTCGCTAAGCAATTCGCCCTTCGATGGCATCACGTCCGGGTCGTCTGCATCGAGAGCTGTCATCGTGTAGAGCGGGCTTCGATCAGGTTGTCCAGCGACCACGACCCAGCCGTTTTTGCCGCCCTTTCGAATCGCGTCGGTCGAATCCAAACGCAAATCGCCTTTCTGTTTTTCCTCATTGTGGCAATCCAGACAGTGAGCCTTCAACAAGGGAACAACGTGACTGCGAAACGATACCGTTCGTTTTCCTTTGAAAGCGACGGGTGCTGGTGGTTCGAAGGGTTGGGGCATTGCCAACGGAGTTACGGCAGCGACGGCCGGCACTCCCCCACTCTCTCCAAACATTCCAGGGCCTGCGTCTGAGTTAGTATCAGCTATCGCCAGCGGAGAAGACAGAGGCGGGCTCGCGGGGGTGTTTGTCTTGGCCAAGGCAACGTTGGCGATGTCAATTTGCCCGCGTAGCTGCTCAAGCTGTTTGCGGGATTCCAGTAGGCTCGCCTTCACCTGCCGCTCTTCCTCCATGAGCCGAGCAACACCCAGTTCGAGATCGGTGAGGTGATCAATCCGCGAGTCGATTTCCCCATCGAGTACCGCGATTGTTTCGTCGTGAACACCACTAGCGATTGCAAGGTCCGCAGCACCCAAGGCAGAATTCAGCGATTCGCTATCAACCTCTCCCGTAGCCAAGGAGGTGCTCGGAATGTCGGGCGACCCGACAACCAAGACCGACAGGGGCGGCAGAATCGACGGCACGAGCAGCGGCAACAACAGAGCTCCAACTGCCAAAACGATCGCCACTGGTGCCAACCGAGCGAGACGAAATACCCGAGGATCTTTCGACGCCAACAACTTTTTCCGCCCCCGTTTTCTGCCGCGTTTTTTCGATTTCTTACCACCGATCGAGATTGTCTTGTCAGCCAAGACCCAGCTCGTGCACACAATGCCAATCACCGAAATACCGAGCAAGATTGCTGGCCCGATAACCCGTCCGGCTTGAAGGCTAACCGCGAGAGCGATTAGCGCCAAGAGCAGCACAATGACCCAGACCACTCGCAGAACTTTCGGGGCCTTGGCCTTTCCACGAAACGCGACCGCGACCAACAACAATGCGGCAACTCCCAGATACGGAAGCAATTGAACGGCGACTTCGGGAGCGATCAAGACGGCACCACTACGTGGCAACTGGGTGTAATGGAGAGGGCGACTAAGCCAGCAACTGCGCGATTGGACGCCCCTTATGAGCGACCTGAAACGGACGACCGCTCGGTGAAAACACACGCTGCTCGATGGGAAGCCCGAGGGCTGCGGCGATCGTCGCATTGAAATCGGGGACGCCGACTCGGGTATCGCCCGGCTCATCGCCACCAGCTCCGGATTCGCCATAGGTTTGACCTCCAGAGATCCCGGCACCGCCGAGAACGCAGGAGAAAACTTTCGGATAGTGATCGCGGCCAGCATTCTGGTTGATCCGCGGCGTCCGTCCAAATTCCGTGGTCAATACGACCATCGTTTCTTGGAGCAACCCGCGCTGCTCCAAGTCGGTGAACAGCGTTCCCATGGCCTGGTCGAGTTGTCCGGCACGACCACCGATACCATTGAAAATGTTGCTATGGTTGTCCCAGCCCCCCAGCGTCACTTCGACAAACCGGACATCATGTTCGATCAACCTGCGAGCCAACAAGCAACCCTGCCCGAAATTGTTTCGGCCGTAGGCATCACGCATCACCTCCGGTTCTTTTTCCAAGTCGAACGCGGTCAGATCCTTCGATGCCATCACGCGAATAGCATCGTCATACATACTCCCGAAGGCTCGGACGTCCTTGTGGTCATACTTGCCATGGAAGTCGGCCTCGAAATCGTTGGAGAGCTTGAGCCGGTCTGTAAATTCCTTCTCAGAAAGCCCTTCTGGACGCACCGCATTCTTCAGCCCATCCCCGGCGCGACCGAGAACTAGGGGCGCGTATTTCGACTCCATCCAGCCAGCACCCGAGCCACTTGAACCCCCACCGATTCGGACAGCCCCTGGCAAATCCGGGTTATACCTGCCATCCATCTTGCACAGCCAAGATCCCAACCCTGGGTGCTTAATCGTGCCACGCATCGTGTAGCTCGAGTGCATAAAGTAGTTTCCTTGCTGGTGAGCGCCCTGAGTCGAACTCATCGAGCGCACCACTGCCATTTTGTCGGCGTGGCTGGCGAGTGTCGGAAGGTGCTCACCATACTGAATGCCGGAAACGTTTGTGCCGATTGCCTGAGTCGGCCCGCCATTTTCATGATCGGGTTTCGGATCGAAGGTGTCGATATGGGTCATTCCGCCACTCATGTAGAGGTAGATGACTTTCCGAGCCGTTGTGTAGCGTCCGGGAAACGGGGCTGTTTGAGCAAACCCTTTGGTTTGCACGGCAGCAGGTAGCAAGCCAACCCCGAGAAGTGATTTCGCTGCGTATGACGCAAAATCCCTCCGACTGAGTCCGGATGCTCTATGCAGGGTCTTTTTGTTCATCGTCTCCTCCTGATCATTGTGAATCGGAACAAGCTACAGGATAACATCCCAAGACGTTGGCGACAAGCCCGCTGGTGCCCCACCAAACTTAGAGAACATCCGCCGCCCGGAGCAAGCTCGTGCATAGCAGGGCGTTGAAAAAGGCGGTGACTCGTCGCGGAGCCTCATGTGATCGAGGGTTAGGCGCGAGGATCAAGTGGATGAACATCCATGCGTGACGAGCAACAACGACTTCGTTCTCATGAGGTTACGCCCGAAGGGTTTGCGCAGC